>WBZN01000016.1_pt1 | contig 283025 bp, 248 predicted proteins | sample 5204281 | NCBI WGS metagenome assembly WBZN01 (sample SAMN12344347, study PRJNA552823) | activated sludge metagenome | biome: Activated sludge suspended growth; feature: Nitrification reactor; material: Wastewater; isolation source: activated sludge from nitrification reactor of wastewater...
TGGTTGTTGCGAAGTCGGAAGACTTCACTCAAGCGCAACCAAGGATGAACGATGGGATGCCACAAGTCGCCCCCGCTGATCATGCAGGAACGCACAGCGGCGAGGGCGGGGAAGACTTGCGGCAGCACAGTGAACAGATAGTTACCAACTATTATAAAAGGCAACACCCATGGGTATTGTAGTTATTATGGTGATTATAGATATTATCATAGTGTGGGCAGTTTCTAGAAACGATCACACAAGTGATAACAAACTAAATCCTACGTCTGATATTAAACATACCACAAGCTATAAATATAAATCCGATACTGTGAAGATGGAAATGACACAAAGATTAGGCCAGGAACAGAATAATGATAGCTTAAATGTTCTAAGCCATAAGCAACACCAAGAAACGAAAAGACGTGAAGGAATTGCACTGCCTCATGAAGTTCAATGGAACAGTAATTTCACTAGACGTCAAACATGCAAATCCGACTGGCATAAATACCAGAACATTTTGAATGAAAACAATATTAATACACTATATCATTTTACAGACATGGAAAATCTACAATCAATAAAAAGAAGTGGCGCTCTATATTCCTGGCATTACTGCCTGACAAATAATATTGAAATCCCTGTTCCTGGTGGAGGTGAGCTATCCCGACAACTCGATAGAAGAAAAGGGTTGCAAAACTATGTTCGTGTAAGTTTTACTCGTAGTCATCCTATGATGTATGTCCCACCTACAAGGGCTAATAATTGTGTAATTCTTGAAATTGATCCCGAAGTGATTTTTTGGCACAAAACCAAGTATGCAGACAAAAATGCGACTCGTAATGATGTCAATATTGGCTCAACAATAGAGGACTTCAAGAGAATTAAGTTTAATATCGTCAAACTCCGGAATCATTTTGATTTAAGTGAAACTGACAAATCTTATTATCAAGGTGAAATTCTTGTTTTTGAAAAGATACCAGTCAAGTACATAAGAAATCTATATAGATTCATAATTCGGACAACGAGATATGATAATTCACCCTTTAAAAGAAGATAATGATATTCATAGAGAGTAGAAAAAAATCAAGTAACACATTAGGAAAAAACTATCCGAATGCGGAGGTCATTGACCTGACATCAAAAGCTAAGGAACCATTTGTAAAGTTTAGCCCTTTTTATCCTCACGGTAATATCCCTGTTCCTTTTTCCCCAGACACATATGCTGCTTCTGTCGAAGGTATTTGGCAAGGATTAAAAGTATTCCAAAAGGAGGATATTGACACTTCAAAATTTGAAATTAATAATATGAAGGGTCTTAAGCGGTCGGTAAGAAAATTTGGATATCCGCTTGGGCATAGGCAAGGTATCAACGGACAGCTTCTTGACTACTTGACAGCACGTAAGCAAATCTACTTGCCTACTTACACTTGGGTACTTCAAAATAAATTGACAGAACTAATTGAATTACTTAACGAGAAAGCAAGAACAAACGACCTTATTTTTCTTGATTTTGAAACTAATGGAACCATTGACAATATTTCAAAACCGTTATCACACGCCGCACTTGTAAAATATTATTTAGAAAATAAGTATCCCGAGTTGACACTGACTAGATTTACACAACTTGGTCAAATACAGACACTACAACCTAGTAAGGCAACGACAAAGAATACAGAAAAGCAAGCCACAGCCAAACAACAGACGACTAAGAAGCGTAAATCATCAGCTAAACAAATGATACTTGACTTTGACTGACAAATCATTACTACCGTTAATCGAGTAGGCACCCGCCCCCGCCAGTCTTCCGGCCCATCCATGAAGTGAGTTCCTGAAATCCCAGGCCGGGCCTGCCTTCCGGTAGGCAGGCGACTGGTGGGTATGCTTGCAACGCTCGTTCGCGGCACCGAACCTCTTGGCGGTCTCCTGAACGCCAAGCAGGTCTGCCTTCGGAGGCCATGCGCCGCAAGTGCTAACTTCGTCCTATCTTGGCGGAAGATTCAAGGATTGTTGCGAAGTCGGAAGGCTTCACTCAAGCGCAACCAAGGATGAACGATGGAATGCCACAAGTCGCCCCCGCTGATCATGCAGGAACGCACAGCGGCGAGGGCGGGGAAGACTTGCGGCAGCAGTGGCGAAATTCCAGTGTGAAGAGTTCGTAGGTCGTAGTTCGTAGTGCATGGGCCGCCTACGCCCTGGTCCCTACGCCCTATGAACTTTCCCCCCTAGCCCTCCTTCAGCACGCTCCTGCCGATCACGATGCGCTGCACCTCGCTGGTGCCCTCGTAGATCTGGGTGATCTTGGCGTCGCGCATCAGGCGTTCCACGTGGTATTCCTTCACGTAGCCGTAGCCGCCATGCACCTGCACGGCCTCCACGGTGGTGCGCATGGCCACCTCGCTGGCAAAGAGCTTGGCCATGCTGCTGGCGCGGTCGTAGTCCAAGTGCTGGTCCTTGAGCCAAGCGGCCTTGAGGCAGAGCAGGCGCGCGGCCTCGATCTCGGTGGCCATGTCGGCCAGCTTGAAGGCGATGGCCTGGTGCTCGCTGATGGGCTTGCCGAAGGCCTTGCGCTCCTTGCTGTAGGCCACGGCCAGCTCGAAGGCGCCGCTGGCGATGCCCAAGGCTTGTGAAGCGATGCCGATGCGGCCACCGGCCAGGGTCTTCATGGCGAACTTGAAGCCGAAGCCGTCCTCGCCGATGCGGTTGGCCTTGGGCACCTTCACGTCCTGGAACATCAGGGTGTGCGTGTCGCTGCCGCGGATGCCGAGCTTGTCCTCCTTGGCGCCCACGGTGAAGCCGGGCATGCCCTTCTCCACAATGAGCGTGTTGATGCCCTTGTGCCCCTTGGCCGCGTCGGTCTGGGCCATGACCAGGTAGGTGCTGGCGGTGCCGCCGTTGGTGATCCAGTTCTTGGTGCCGTTGAGCAGGTAGTGGTCGCCCATGTCGATGGCGGTGGTGCGCTGGCTGGTGGCATCGCTGCCGGCCTCGGGCTCGCTGAGGCAGAAAGCGCCGATCTTTTCACCCTTGGCCAAGGGCACCAAGTATTTCTGCTTTTGCTCCTCGTTGCCGAACTCCTCCAGGCCCCAGCACACCAGGCTGTTGTTCACGCTCATCACCACCGAGCAGCTGGCGTCCACCTTGCTGATCTCCTCCATGGCCAGCACGTAGCTCACCGCGTCCATGCCGCCGCCGCCGTAAGTGGGGCTCACCATCATGCCCAAGAAGCCGAGCTCACCGAGCTGCTTGATCTCGTCCTTGGGGAAGCGCTGTTCGCGGTCGCGCTCGATCACACCGGGCTTCAGCACGTTCTGGGCGAAGTCGCGGGCGGCATCGCGCACGGCTTTTTGTTCTTCGGAAAGTTCGAAGTTGATCCCGGAGAGGGTGGCAGTATCAGACATGGGTTGAGGGGAATGAATACACGTGCGGCAAATGTAGGGGAAGGCGGGGTGTGGTTAGCAGGGCCGGGTTCGTAGGGTGTAGTTCGTAGGGCGTAGTTCGTGGGGCAAAGGGTGTGGGGTCGCGCCCTGTGCCCCACGAACTACGACCTCTGCACTACAGGAACCGGCCTCTCGGCAGCATCTGCCTCGCTGAATGCCACACGCAAAGCACTTCAATACGATCACCGAGTAACCGGTACGCGATGCGGTACCGCCCCTCTTTGATCTCCCGGATATTTGGTTGGTTGAACTCCTGCACGATCCGTCCGCTCGTGGGAAACTGCGCCAACCGGCCCGACCGCTCCAAGATGCGTTCCACGATCCGTTGGGCATAGAATGGAGACTCGTTGGCAATGAAATCGTGGATCACATCCAGGTCCTCAAGCGCCGGCGCAGTCTATTCTACTTGCGCCATTTCCGCTTGAAGCGTGCCTCCACTTCACCCTGGCCCAACTTTCGGCCTGCGTCGGCTGCGGCCATGCCTGCCTCCACCTTGCGGATGAACAGCAGTCGCTCGAACAGACGGTCCAAGTCCACCTCTGCGGGAAATTCCTTCACCGCCTTAAGAACCGTTTCGCGCTTCATGTTTGCGAAGATAGTTACCGATAGCACAAGCCACAACATGCAGAATGGAGCGACATGCGCATGGTTACCCACGACTTAGGAAGAGAACAAGTATTATGCAAAGGGTGTGGTTCGCAGGGCGTAGTTCGTGGGGCATAGGGTGTGGGGTCGCGCTCTGTGCCCCATGAACTACGAACGCTGCCCAGATCCGCACTCCCACTCACCTGCGGAAATACCTTCGCCCCGCAACATGGAACTTCCCAAGGTCATCGGCGTGATGAGCGGTAGCTCGCTGGACGGCATCGACCTGGCGCTGTGCCGGTTTGAAACCAACGGGGCGCATTGGGCCTTCACCATCGAAAAAGCCGAAACGGCTTCCTTCCCTGCCGGCCTGCGGGCGCGGCTGTTGCACGCCACGGGATCCGATGCGCTGGAAATGGCGCGCCTGCACCGCGATATGGGCAAGGCCATCGGCCAGGCCTGCAAGGCCTTCCAGCAGGGTACGGAAGCCGCGTTGATCGCCAGTCACGGCCACACCATCTTTCACCAACCGGACGAAGGGCTCACCCTGCAAGTGGGCTGTGGCGCGCACATCGCGGCGCATGCCGGGCTGCCCGTGGTGTGCGACTTCCGCACCAAGGATGTGGCGCTGGGCGGGCAGGGCGCGCCGCTGGTGCCATTCGGCGAGCGCCTGCTCTTTCCCGCACACCAGGCTTTTGTAAACCTCGGCGGCATTGCGAACATCGCCTTCCACACCGAGCAACAGGTGATCGGCTACGATGTGTGTCCGTGCAACCAAGCACTGGACTTTTTAGCCCAAGAATCCGGCAACGCATACGATGCCGATGGCGCCATGGCACGGTCCGGAAGAGTGGACGAGGCACTGCTGGCACAGCTCGACTCCCTCTCCTTTTACCGCCAAGCCCCTCCCCGCTCGTTGGGCCGCGAGTGGTTTGAGGAACAGCTGAAGCCGTTGATCGGCGGACCATTGCCGCTGGCGGACCGCCTGCGCACCGCAGTGGAGCACATTGCGGGGCTGGTGGCCGGGGAACTGGGCCGCTGCGGCGCAACCACCGCGTTGTGTACCGGCGGCGGGGCGCACAACGGCCTGCTGGTGGAACGGATCGCCGCACTGGGTCCGTGCAAACCGGAACTTCCGGCAGGGGAGATCATCAACTACAAGGAAGCGCTGATCTTCGCCTTTCTGGGCTTGATGCGCTGGCAGGGCGAAGCGAACACCTTGGCCAGCGTTACGGGCGCTATGCGCGACAGTGTTGGCGGGGCCGTTTACCTGCCCAATTAACAGCGGGCAAGGGATAACCCCTGTCCACGGCCGATGCACCCCCTTTTCAAGGGTCTACTTTTGGGCGCTTGGATCCGAAATGAACACCATGCTGGAAGCGTTGAAAGCGTTTGAAGAGCGCGAACCTGAAGTGGTCTTTGAATGGCATGACGGCCCCACCGGTGCCAAGGGCTGGGTGGTGATCAACAGCCTGCGCGGCGGCGCGGCGGGCGGCGGCACGCGCATGCGCAAGGGCTTGGACAAGCGCGAGGTGACGAGCTTGGCCAAGACCATGGAGGTGAAGTTCAGCGTGAGCGGTCCGGCCATCGGCGGTGCCAAAAGCGGCATCGACTTCGACCCGGCGGACCCGCGCAAGGGCGAAGTGCTCCAACGCTGGTTCAAGGCCGTGATGCCCCTGCTGAAGAACTACTACGGCACGGGCGGCGACCTGAACGTGGACGAACTGCACGACGTGATCCCCATCACCGAGCAGTACGGCCTGCTGCACCCGCAGGAAGGCGTGGTGCGGGGGCATTTCGGTTTGGACGAGGCGGGCCGGGCGCGCATCATCGGCCAGCTGCGCACGGGCGTAAGCAAACGGGTGAACGACACCGCCTTCACGCCGGTGGCGGGCAAGTACGCCGTGGCCGACCTGATCACGGGCTGGGGCGTGGCCCAAAGCGTGGTCCACCATTATTGTATCAAAGGCGGCACCGTGGAAGGCAAGCGGGTGGCCGTGCAGGGCTGGGGCAACGTGGCCTCCGCCGCGGGATATTACCTGGCTCGTGCGGGTGCGCTGATCACCGGCATACTGGACCGCAACGGCGGACTGCTGGAACCGAAAGGATTGGATGCCGCAGCGGTGGAAAAGCTTTTTGTGGAGAAGAACGGCAACACCTTGCACGCAGGCGGCCTGCTCCCGTTCGATGAGGCAAACAAGCAGTTCTGGGATTGCGGGGCGGAAGTGTTCCTGCCGTGTGCCGCCTCGCGGCTGGTAACGCGGGAACAGGTGGACCGCCTGTGCACCCGGGGCCTGGAGGTGATCGCCAGCGGCGCCAACGTGCCCTTCGCCGACCCGGAGATCTTCTACGGCCCCATTGCCCGGCATGCCGACGGCAAGGTGGTGGTGATCCCCGACTTCATCGCCAACTGCGGCATGGCCCGCGTGTTCGCCTACTGCATGGGCTATGGCGCGGACCTTTCCGACAAGGGCATCTTCCACGACGTGAGCACCACCATCGGCCAAGCCTTGGAGCAGGTGCATGCACGCAACAGCACCAACACGCACATCACCCGCACGGCCTTCGAGATCGCCCTGGCCAAACTGGACCGATAAAATTTCCGGGGCAACACCCCGTTCCCACATAAGCAACACCCTTCCATGCTTCTTGATCTGATCGCCCAAATACAGGACAACGCAGCGGCAGCCCGCCAACTGCTCGACCAGGCCGCCACGGCCGCGCCACCCGCACCGGTGGAGGAAACGCTCTCCGTATGGCAACTGATCAAGTACGGGGGCTGGTACATCATGGGGCCTCTGGGGCTGATGTCCATGATCGCCGTGTACCTGATCATTGAGCGCAGCATGGCCATACGGCGTGCGCTGCGGCGCGATCCGGATTTTATGGAAAAGATCCGCGACTACATCCACGAGGGCAAGATCGATTCCGCCAAAAACCTGTGCGCCCAAAACAGCGCACCCTCCGCCCGCATGCTGGAGAAGGGCCTGAACCGTATTGGCCGGCCGCTGAAGGACATCGAGGTGAGCATCGAGAATGCCGGGAAACTCGAAGTGTACAAGCTGGAAAAGGGCCTGAGCGTGCTGGCCACCATCGCCGGTGCTGCGCCCATGCTGGGCTTCCTCGGCACCGTGATCGGCATGGTGGTCACCTTCCACACCATCGAGGTAAGCGGTGCGGGCGTGGAGGTCAGCCAACTTTCCGGTGGCATGATGCAGGCCATGGTCACCACGGTGGCAGGCCTCATCATCGGCATCATTGCCTACGTGGCCTACAACACGCTGGTGGCCCGGGTGAACAAGGTGGTTCAACAGATGGAGGCCTCCTCCATCGCCTTTATGGAAGTGCTGGACTCCCCGGCCAAATAGACCCATGGCACTGCGCAGCTCACACAAGGTGGACGCCGGGTTCAACATGAGCTCGATGACCGACCTGGTCTTCCTGTTGCTGATCTTCTTCGTGCTGCTGAGCACCTTGGTCAGCCCCTACGCGCTGCCGGTGGACCTGCCTACCAGCGCCAACAAAACCAAGGACAAGGCCAGTGTTTCGGTACGCGTGGATGCCGAGGGCCACTACAGCGTGAACAACCAGCTGATCGACCCGGCCCAACTGGAACCCGCGCTGGTGGCCGAAATGGCGAAGATCCCCGCGGACCAGGCCATCGTGCTGCACGTGGACCAGAGCGTGGCCACGGGCATAACGGTCAGCGTGTTGGACGTATGCAAGCGGAACAAATGGCGGGTGATCCTCGCCACCAAGCCCAAGTAACCGGGCCCTGAACCACCGGAGTGCATCAACAAACTTCCATGAGCAGCCTCAGCGTAAGGCAACAGGAAAACGACAGGCGGGTGGGCGTGGCCACCACCCTCGTGCTGCACGCCTTGTTGCTGCTGCTGTTCCTCTTCGTAGGCTTGAAACAACCGGTGCCGCTGCCCAAGGAGCAGGCCATTGAACTGGTATTCACCGACGCCGGCGGAGCGGGCGGCGGCGGCGAGCCGGCGCCCACGGAAGCTGCGGCGCCACCGGAGGAAGCAGCCGAGCCCGAACCGGAGGAGCCGGTAAGCACCCAAGAAGAAAGCCCGGTGGCGGTGCCCAAGGCGGAAAAGCCCAAGCCTAAACCAACGGCACCCAAGCCCGAGGTAAAACAACCGCCCAAGCCCAACCCCAACGCGCTATTCACCCCATCGGCCACGGGCAGCTCCCAGGCCAAGCCCGGCAGCACCTTCAGCCCAGGCGGCAGCGGTGGGCCCGGCAGCGGTGGCGGCAGCGGCGGGGGGTCGGGCGGTGGCAGCGGCAGCTTCCACGGCCAAGGCTTCCAAGGCCATTTGGCCGGGCGCGGCCTGAAGCGCGGGCCGAGCATTTCGGAAAAGCCGGAGGTCGGCGGCCGAGTGGCCTTGGACATCTGGGTGGACCGCAACGGCAAAGTGACCCACGTGGCCATGAACCTGGACCGCAGCACCACCACCAGCACCTTGCTCTTCAACCTCGCCAAGAAAGCCGCCCTGCAATGCACGTTCAGCCCCAAGCCCGACGGGCCCGCCGAACAAAAGGGCGAGATGATCTTCATCTTCGAGCTGCAATAGGGCCCTTCAACCACGGATACACGCGGATGGACACAGATCCCATGTTCACCATCCGTGTTTATCCGTGTGGATCCATGGTTCCCACCCGGTGATCTCGGCATGACCTACGCGGAAACACTGGCGTACCTGCATGCGCGGCTGCCCATGTTCTCTCGCCTGGGCAAAGCCGCGTACAAGGCCGACCTTTCCAACACCCACGCCCTGATGGACCTGCTGGGCCACCCGGAGCGCGGGTTGAAGTGCGTGCACATCGCCGGCACCAACGGCAAGGGCAGCACCGCCAACATGCTTGCCAGCGTGCTGCAGCAGGCGGGCTACCGCACCGGACTGCACACCTCGCCGCACTTGCGCGACTTCCGCGAGCGCTTCCGCATCAACGGGGAAATGATCCCGCAGCAGGCCGTGACCGATTTCGTGGAGCGGCACAAGGACGGATTCGAACCCATCGGTGCATCCTTCTTTGAATGGGGCGTGGCCCTGGTGCTGGACTGGTTCCGCGGTAAGCACACCGACATCGCCGTGATCGAATGCGGCCTGGGCGGGCGGCTGGACAGCACCAACGTGGTAACACCGGAAGTGAGCGTGATCACCAACATCGGTCGGGACCATGCCGACCTGCTGGGCGACACGCTGGAGAAGATCGCCGGTGAAAAAGCGGGCATCATCAAGCCCGGCATTCCGGTGGTGGTCGGCGAGGCCGAAGGATCCATCGCAGAAGTGTTCCGCCGGAAAGCACAGGAAGTAGGCGCGTCGATCCACTTCACCGACCAGACCGCGCCCATGCCCTACGCGCTGGACCTGGCGGGCGCGCACCAGCAGCGCAATGCCCGCACGGCCTTGGCCGCCTTACACCTCCTGCGCACCAAAGGCTGGAACATCAGCGATGCGCACATCGCGGCGGGGATGGCGCACGTATGTCGCAACACCGGCTTCGCCGGCCGATGGCAGACCATTGCGGAGCAACCGCGCACCATCGTGGACATCGGCCACAACGCCGACGGCCTGCGCGTGGTGAACACCATGCTGGCCGAAACCCCGCACGAGCACCTGCACATCGTGCTGGGCACCGTGGGCGACAAGGATGTTGAGGGAATGCTGGACCTGCTGCCCAAGCACGCCACCTATTACTTCTGCAAGGCCGATATCCCGCGAGGGCTGGATGCGGTCGTTTTAAAAGACCGCGCCCAAGGGCAGGGGCTCACCGGCGCGGCATATCCCTCCGTGAAAGCGGCGCTGGCCGCCGCACAGCATTCCGCCCAAGCGGATGACTTGGTGCTGGTGACCGGGAGCGCCTTCGTGGTGGCGGAGGTAGTGTGAATTTTGCCCAGGTCGGCAGGGGACCTTGCGGCTATTCTGTACTTCCAATAGTCCACGTTCCGTGTAGCTGAATGCCCAACTGACCTTCATCAGCTTTGATGGAGTTGCAGCGCCCTACCTTGCTTCCCCAACCAAAACCAAATTCAATGCACCCCGCACCCCACACCCCGCGGCCGGCGCGGCATAGCGATCGGGTCGGGTGCTTTGGTCCTGTTATCCATAGGTGTTCTTATTTCCTGCAATAAAGACCCGTTGAACGAGCCTTCCGTTCCGGGCAATACCCCCTCCGCACCAAATGTTCACCAGTTGGTGCAGGCGTTCGTGGCACAAGCACAAGACGGTACCGCCAAATCCATGGAGACCCTGAGCGTGGACAGTCCCGTATGGTACGTGGAGGCCGGCCTGAACTACAGCCTGGCCAAAGCGTGGATCGAACACAACGACGAAGCCGTGGACAGCCTGACCGTAATGGTACCCAGCTCGGACGGCATGGTTACTGACGCTGCCACGAGCGACGCGTTCAACGCCCTATATGCCCAATTGGCCGGTGTGGAACAGGCCGGTGTAAAGCACCTGGCCCTGGTGGATGTGGTAGCGAAGGCCACAGGCGACGAGCTGGAATTCACCACCCGCTACACCATGGGTTCCGGTTACGAAAAAGTGTTGGACACGAACTATCCTTCCTGGATCTCCCTGAATTGGTGGACCGGATCCGGGAATTGCAATTGCAGCGTTGGACCCAGCTCAGTATGCGCGGATAAGAAGATCCAAGCTCGTGTGCGCAGCGCGATCATGGTGCCGATGCAGCCGGGGGAATACTTCACCAACGTGGAGCCGTGGAATGTCAACTGGGGTGGCGAAACTTCGGTACCGGATAAATACGTCGATGCTTTTTCATTTCACAACCCACAGAATGTACCGGGACACTCCAACCAGGACTTCCCCATCTACCTATGTGGCGGCGGTGACTGCAGCCCCTGCATGGATGCGAGCGACCTCACCTTCCACACCCAGGGCACCTACGACGTGATGATGTTCATCCGCACGAATCATTGCCCGACCAAGCAGGCCATTACGCTAACGGTGGATGGTGACCTCATCCTCAGTGAGGAGGGCACGCTCTTCCACTTTTGTGAATACGCTTACGGCATTAAACAAAGCGGGCCTACCGAGTGATGAAAGCGTTCATATCTGTTTTGTTGCTGGCGCTGCCCATTGGGGTAACAGGCCAGAGCAGTTGGGCTGTAACGCTTGAGCCGGTGCCGGAAAAGCTGCGTGTGAACGATGCGGTGGAATTGCCATCGGGAGAGGTGAAGGTGACCATGACGGCATATGGTTCCATCTTCGACAACAACGCGCTGCCCACTCGGAGTTGGATCGTGTCGGTATCATCATCGGGCATCGTGCAGGCACTTACCCAAGTAGAGATCGGTCCGGGCCGGTCCATCGGCATCTCCGACATGTATAACTTGTCCAGCGGCGAGTTGGCCATAGTGAGCAGTGCATGGCTGCAGAACCCGACTTCCGATTTCCAGATCCTGGTCCATACACTGGAGGACCAAGATGTTCTTGAACTGAGCATCGTCAAAGACCTGGGTGACACCTTGCGCACGTGGGATGTGAACAGCGGGCTTGACCACGAAGGGAACCTCTTTATCCTAGGTTCCCTGATTTCGGGACCGGGACCCTTGCCCAATCGGCTGCTGTTGCTGCGGGCATCCCCACAGGACAGTATACTGGCAAGTCGCGTCCACGGTTTCTCCACATCTTTGAAAGTTGGTCGCCACGCCATGCCCAGCGGTGACAGCTTGATGCGTGTCTCCATGGACGGGAATCTGCCGGGAAGCCCGTTCGGTACGGAGTCCTTTCACCGGTTCACCCCGCAACTTGAGCACGTGGATGCGTTCCCGCTGACCTCCTTGAGCGGAACCGGTGCGGTGATGCCGATCGATAGCCTGATGAAGGACTGTTTGTACATGACCGGCTTGGCAGGGGATACCTTCCTGCTTTCCGGACGCTTCGGCAATCTGGAGCCGGATAAACCCATGCGGGCGGCCTTGGTGCGCTTGGCACCGGACGGCTCCTACCAAGGGACCTTCCTGCCGGTAAGTGGCTATGACGATGACTACATCGCGTTCCGGCAGGGCCATGACCTCACACCGGACGGCAAGGTGGTCTTCGTGATGTTGGAGAACTTTTTTCATGGCCCACCTGACGTCGATTTGGGCCCATTCCCTTCGCGGATCCATCTGTACCGCCTGGACACCCTGCTGAACGTGGAGTGCGAGTACATCGTGGACGGCTTCGCCGACAACGCGTACTACTTCCTCGCGCGGATCAAGGCCACCAGCGATGGCGGGGTGCTGCTGATGGGTTCGCGCCGTGACCTGAACACCATGGAACAGCCCCGGGGCTGGATCATGAAGCTCGATGCCTCGCAATGCAACCCCGTGGGTGTGGAAGAATTGGAGGCACAACGCACGGTGGAGGCCTTCCCCAACCCCGGCAGCGACGGCTTCACCCTGGTGCTGAACGGCCCCGCAGTCCACCAGGCCCGCGTGGCCCTCGTAGATGCGTTGGGCAACCAGGTGCTGGAAAGCCCGATGGCCGGCAATACCGCCCAACTGGACGCCCGTGGGTTGGCCGCTGGGCTTTACTTGTACCGCGTTACCAGCCGCGAAGGGCGCCTGCTGGGCAGCGGCCGGTGGATCAAACAGTGACCTTGCACAAACGGCTGCTCCGCTCCCACCACGAATTGAACAAGCCCCCCGATGTATTCGGGGGGCTTGTTCGTTGGTGGCGGTACCTACTGAAAACACGAAGCCCTCCGGCATGTACCGAAGGGCTCGCATAAGTGGGACCTACTGGATTCGAACCAGTGACCTCATGCGTGTGAAGCATGCGCTCTGAACCAACTGAGCTAAGATCCCAAAACTTACGGGTGGGAGCAACCGGATTCGAACCAGTGACCCTCTGCTTGTAAGGCAGATGCTCTGAACCAGCTGAGCTATGCTCCCCAAGAACGGGCCGCGAATATACACTGGGCGTTTGAACCTGCAGGAAAATTCGATCCGCACCGAGCAGCTCCCCCGGCGGCCCGCCCACCCACTGCCCAAACCGGGTTTCTTTGCGGGATGCAGGCATCGGGCAATAGACATGCAAGGCTGGAACCCTGGCTTTACCGTCTGCTGGTGGCCCTGCACCTGCTGCCGATCTGGGCCACCAAGTGGTTTGTCACGCTGGACGGGCCCGCCCACCTGTACAACGCCCGCATCGTACGCGACCTGGTGCTGGGCGATCCGTTCTTCGGCCGGTTCTTCCATCTCTCTTCCTACCCCGAGCCGTATTGGACGGGCCACGCGGCCATGGCCCTGCTGCTCACCGTGCTGCCGGCCTGGCTGGTGGAGAAACTACTGTGGAGCGCCACCGTGGTGGGCCTGGCCTGGGCATTCCGGCGGGCCATCCGTGCCCTCGCCCCGCAGCGGCCGTGGGCGAGCCTGCTGGTGATGCCCTTCCTGCTGCACTATGCCGTGCGCATGGGTTTCCTCAACTTCAGCCTGAGCCTTGCCATCCTGTTGCTGGCCGTGGCCGAGGTGTGGCTGGGCTTGGTGCATGGCAGAACCAGGACCGCAGTGTTGCTGCCGGTGCTATCGGTGCTGTACTTCACCCACCTGTTCACCTTTGTCGTGGGCGTGGGGATCATTGCTGCAATGCTGGCCTGGGCCCATTTGCCCGGCATTGCGCTGCACGCCCGCAAGAGCCTGCGGCCGGTGCTGCTGTCCATTTCCATTCCGCTGGTGCTTGCTATGGGATACTTCGCCACGCACGAGCCCGAACAGCCCGGAACAACGCGTGTGGATACGGCGCTGCTGGGGAACTGGCTGCTGGAAGGACGTTGCTGGAACGCGTTGGGCGTGGCCGGCGAGCAGCTGGCGTGCACCCTCACTGCCGCGCCCCTGCTCCTGGGCGGGGTGCTGGCCCTGTTCTTGCGTGCCAGGCGCGGGAAATTCCGCTTTCAGCCGACGGACTTCTGGCCGCTGCTGTCCGGTGGCCTGCTGGTGGCCTATTTCATCCTGCCGGACGTGTTGGGCGGCGGCAGCAGCGTTTCCCCGCGCCTGCATCTCCTGGGCATGTTCTTCCTGGCCATTGCGTTGGCCTGCTCCGATCTCCCCGTGCGTGCCTTGCAGCTCATGGTGGCACTGGTTGTCCTGGCGGACGGCCACCACTTGCGCCTGCAACATGGATCCGCCGTATCGCTGGGGCGGGAATGCGCCGAACTGATGGCGGTGCAACCCGCCGTGGAAGACCGCTCGGTGCTGTTGCCCTTGAACTGGTCCGGCAATTGGATGCACAGCAACCTCTCCAACTACCTGGGCACAGGTACGGCCCGGGTGGTGATCCTGGACCACTTCACGGCGCAGGCACCGTTCAATCCGGCGCAATGGAACCCGGGCATGTTGGCGCACGGGGCCGTGGGCACCTTCGCCACCAGCAACCAACCGTGCGTGCAGTTCGCGGGTTACCGGGAACAAGCTGCACCGGGCATCACGGAGGTGATCACCTGGAAAATGCAAGCGGCCGCACCGGACAGTTGTTGGGCCGACGTGTTGTTCCAGCTCCGCGAGCAATGCGATACACTGGCCGTGTCACCCCATGCCGATGCCATCTTGTACAAGCGCAGGCTGTGATCATCCCCTCACCGATCGGCGGGGCGGACGATCGGTCCGCTCCGATCACTGACCTTTGCCGTCGACCATGCAGCACCTGCGCCCGTTCCGTGCCTTCGCCCTTGTGGTGCTGCTGCTGGTGGCGGCCAGCCTGCTGCTGGACCACCTGAACGGGCGTTTCTGGCTGAACGACTTCCGCGTGTACTACATGGCGGCAGACAACCTGCGCCACGGGCTTCCGGTGTACGATGAAGTGTTCGGCGAGCACACCGGCCTGTACAAATACGCACCGGCAGTGCTCTACTTCTTCCTGCCCTACACTATGCTGCCCTTCTCCGTAGCCGGTGCCTTTCACTGCTTGGTGATCGGTCTCTTGCTCACGGCATGTTTCACCACGTTGGAACGCAGCCTGCGCCACTTGGCTCCGCCCTTGCCACGACCGGCCTTGCGTGCGTTCCTGGGGCTCCTGTGCATAGCGGTGTTGCTGGTGCGCGAGCTGCACATGGGCAACATCAACGCGGGGCTGATCCTCTTGGCCGCGGCTGGCGTGGAGCGGCTCCTGGCAGGCCGGCGGGGCACCGCCGGGCTGCTGATGGGGGTGGTTTGGCTGGTGAAGCCCTACCTGCTGTTGATGATCGTGCCGTTGGTGCTGCGCCGGGAATGGCAGTTGCTGCGCACCGCGGCGATCAGCATGATCACCGGTCTACTGCTGCCCTTGTTGGTGCAAGGCCCCTCCACGGGTTGGGGGCTCACCCGCGCCTGGGCCTCCTCCATGCAATACCACACCCAGGTCATGTACAGCCCGGACCAGCTCGGGGCCATGCTGAACAAGTTCACGGGCCTGGAAAACACGGCGGTGGTAACGGCCGGCTTCATCGCACTGGCCGGCCTGATGCTCTGCTGGTGCACTTGGCGCAACGCCCACAAGCCCGCGGGCCTTGCCACGGCCGCCATGGACCGCGCCTTCGAGCTCTGGCTGGCCATGGCCATGGTGCCCAACCTGGTGATCACCGACCAACAGCACTTCATGTTCTCCCTGCCGCTGGTGTTGTTCATTCTGGCCTACCTGTTCACCACACCGGACCGGCAGGTACTAACGGGTTTCGTGTTGGCCATGCTGTGCTATGCCACCCGCAGCTCCGACCTCTGGGGCCGGGAACTGGAAACGTGGCTGATGGGGTGGGGGGTGCTCGGAATGGGGAATATTCTCCTGATGGGCGTGTCATGGGCCGCGTGGCGCCGCTGGCGTACCAACGCCGCAAAAGCCCTGTAGACGGGGCATCGCGGCCTTGGCCGGACCCGAACGCCAAGTGCCCGCCACAAGGGAACAGGCTTTGTCCCGTGAAGGCCATATTCCCCAATGGCCATGCAAACGACCGAACTTCAAAATGAACTTGTAGGCCTCCGCCATCAATTGTACTACTTCGCGCTGAGCCTCACGCACGACCGCGACGATGCCTCGGACCTGCTGCAGGAGAGCATGCTGCGGGCCTTGACCTACTTGGACAAGTTCCGGGAGAACACGGACTTCAAGGCATGGGTGTACACCATCATGAAGAACACCTTCATCAATACGCACCGGCGCAGCAAGCGCACGGGCCGCGTGATGGAGCACGTGGAGCGGGTGCGACAGCAGGCCAGTTTGGTGCAAACGCCGGCAAGCGCCGAATCCAGGGTGCGCATGGGCGAGATCCAGGGCGCGCTGGGCCGCTTGGACGACATCTTCCGCGCACCCTTTGAGCTGCACAACAAAGGCTACAAATACAACGAGATCGCCGATCGCCTTTCCATTCCGGTGGGCACCGTAAAAAGCCGCATCCACCAAGCGCGCCACCGATTGATGGACCTGCTGGCATGAGCGGCTGTTGCCGCCATCGGCCTGCCCGGCGCGGTTAACGAATGTTAATCATCGGCCTTGGCGGAACAACCGGCAAACTATGGCGCCTTGTTGGCCGTTCCATGGACGTACCGCGCCGATGAACCGCACGATAGGCGCCCTGCAAGCAGAACCACCCATCATACCAAAGAGACATGCCTCGTAAAAAACGCCAGCCCATCCTCGCACAACCGGTGCGTGAGGGCATCAGCACCTTCAAAGTCCGCTTGGACGCCCGCACGGTGATCACCTTGGCGAGCCAAAAGGCCTTGGAATTCTGGAAACAGAAATACCCGCAGGCCGTAGTGATCGGCTAACGGCATCCGGAGAGGCACAGGTCCCCTTCGGACCATTCAGCCCGATATCCGCCCGCAGTGGCCACCGGGTACCTTTGCCCTCCCCCATGGCGCTCCTGTCCACAGCAGCCCGCAGCTACCTGAGCCACGTGCTCACTGCAGGCAACCGGCACGACGTGCATTCGCCCTTCGTGTACAAGCTGGTGACGGAAGCGCTGCGCCAGCGCACACCGGGCAGCGAGTACGCCGCGATCGAAGATCTGCGCCGTGAGCTGCTGCAGCGCAACGACACCATCACGGTAACGGACCACGGCGCGGGACCACGGCGCAAACAAGGCAACGAGCGGCGCATCGGCAGCATGGCGCGCAGCGCGCTGAAACCCCGGCGGCAAGCGGAACAGCTGGCCCGCATCGCGCAGCACTTCCGGCCCGGCTCCGTGCTGGAGCTGGGCACCAGTTTGGGCATCACCACCTTGTACCTGGCGCGCACACTGCCCGATGCCCGCGTGCACACCATTGAAGGCTGCCCCGCCACGGCGTCGCTGGCGCAAGGCCATTTCCAACAACACGGCGGAGCCAACATCACCTTGCACACCGGACCGTTCCGCCAGCAATTGCCGCTGGTGCTTGGCTTGATCGACAGGCTGGACCTGGTCTTCATCGACGGCCACCATGCGGCCGCCCCCACGTTGGACTACTTCGGGCAATGCTTGGCCAAGGCGCACAACGACAGTGTGTTCATCTTCGACGACATACACTGGAACGCGGAGATGGAACAGGCCTGGGCCGAGATCCAAGGCCATCCCCGGGTGAGCGTTACCGTGGACCTCTACCACTACGGCCTGGCCTTCCTCAGGAAAGAACAGCAGCGCGAGCATTTCCGGCTGAGGTACTGACCGGCACCTGAAGGCCGCATGCACGGCCGCCTCCGACGCGGGGAGCACCGACGGACGAAAGCAAGCGGAAAAGCGAGCGGCGCGCACAGCCCCCGGCTACCTTCGCGGCGATGAAGATCTACACCCGCACCGGCGACAAGGGCCAAACCTCGCTGCTCAACGGCAAGCGCGTGCCCAAGGACAGCCTGCGCATAGAAACCTACGGCACCATTGATGAACTGAACAGCCACACGGGCCTGCTGCGCGACATGCTGGAAGGGCACAACACGGAGCTGCTCACGGCGGTGCAGATGCGGCTGTTCGACCTGGGCTCCACCCTTTCCGCAGGAGACGAAGCCACGGTGGCACGCTTCCAAGTGCCACAGGTGCAGGAGCCTGACGTAGAAGCCTTGGAGCAGGCCATGGACCGCATGGATGCCGACCTGCCCGCCATGCGCCACTTCATACTGCCCGGCGGCCACCCGGCCATTTCACAAGCCCACATCTGCCGCACTGTATGCCGCCGCGCAGAACGCATGGCCATCCGCTTGGCGGCGGAGGAACCCGTGCCGGAGATCGCCGTGCGCTACTTGAACCGGCTCAGTGACCTGTTCTTTGTGCTGGCCCGCTGGACTGGTTGGCGAATGAACATCGCAGAAATACAATGGGCACCCCGGAGCTGAACGGGATCCGCCCCTCACTTCCTGCCTGCTCCGGGCACCGTGAATGATGGTCGGAGCACGGGCAACCGTTCCGGTTATATTTGCGGCCGAATTTCAAAACCGGCTAACGCGGTAGACATGTACTGGACCCTTGAACTCGCCTCCTACCTGGAAGATGCGCCTTGGCCTGCCACCAAGGACGAATTGATCGACTTTGCCATGCGCACCGGCGCACCCTTGGAGGTGGTGGAGAACCTGCAAGCCATCGAGGATGATGAAGAGGTCTTCGAGACCATCGAAGACATCTGGCCGGATTACCCCAGCAAAGAAGATTTCTTCTTCAACGAGGACGAATATTGAAGCCTGTTGGATCCAAAAAAGCCCTGCCTTGAAGCAGGGCTTTTTTTATTGACCCCTCATTCCGGACCTCCAGCCCAGTAACTGGCCTGATGCCGATCAGGGAATATATCGATCCATATCCTTACACTTGAACCTGGTTAAGGTGGTTATTAACGGGTCCGATCCACTTTGCACATGGGGTGATCATTACGCGACGTCCACCACATCGTGTTCGCGAAGTCCTACATCCAGTTGGTCCGGGAGCTGGCTTTGTGGACCGCCCATGTTCCCATCCGGAGCCGGATAAGCACAGCCCTGCATACTTGCCCGTTGACGGCAACGGTCCGTATTGCAGGGCCGGTACTCCAAGCAGGAGAACGTTCCGTAGGATGCCACTGCTGCGAATTGCCCTGTCCGATCTGATCGGCGGAGGCAGGCTTTCCCCTGCCCGGATCCTGGTTGTTCGCACGTTCCTGATGTTGCTCGTGCTGGATCCTTCGAGCACGGCCGCACAGGATATCGGGGCGTTGGGGCAGGTACAACCGGTGCAGTTCAATGCAGGGTTGCGCGCGCAGGCCGGTTTCTACAATGTGCACGGCATCGATCCCCGGCGCAGGCCCTTCTTCTGGACCATCAGTGGCACCCCTACCCTCTCGCTCTACGGCGTGGAGCTGCCCTTCATGGTGCTGCTCAGCGATCAGCAACGCTCCTTCCAGCAGCCGTTCAACCAGTTCGGGCTGAGCCCACGGTACAAATGGGTGAAGCTGCACCTGGGCTACCGCGATGTCCATTTCTCGCGGTTCACCATGGCAGGGCGCAGGGCATTGATGGCCGGAGTGGAACTGAACCCGGGCCGCTTCCGCTTCGGCTTTGTGTACGGCCGCTTCGCGAAGGCAGTGCAGGAAGACACCGTGGCAGTGCATGACCCGCAGGCCTACCTCAGCGCGGTTCCCGTGCCCAGCTACACGCGGCTCGGCTATGCGGCGAAAGTGGGCGTTGGGAAAGAGAACCGGTACATCGACCTGATCTTCCTGCGTGCAAAGGATGATCCCGGATCCATTCCCGATCCGAAGCGCACCATGTTGGCGCCTGCGGAAAACATGGTGCTGGGACTTGCCTCGAAAATTGACCTGGGCAAGCAGCTGATCTGGGAAGTGGACGTTGCCGGAAGCGGCTATACGCGCGATGTGCACGCCCCGGTGATGGACGAGCCGCCCCAGGTGGCCAACCTGCTGGGCAACTTCTTCATCCCGCGCAGCAGCTCGGCATGGCTCACGGCCGTGGAAACCAGCCTGGGCCTGAAACGGCGGCGCGCACGGTACAAGTTGACCTACCGCCAGGTGGACCCCGGCTTTGAGAGCATGGGCGCCTACTACTTCCAAAGTGATGTGCGGCAGCTCACGGCCACGGCCGCGACCACCTTGGCCAAGAACAAGGTGAGCCTCAACCTCACCGGCGGCTGGCAACGGGACAACCTGCGCAAGCAACGTACCAGCACGGCGCAGCGGCTCATCGGCAACATCAGCGTGAACTACACCAGCGGCAAGGCGTTCGGCATGCTGGCCAACTTCAGCAACTTCGGCATCACCCAGCAGCCCGTGCGCGCCAGCTCGCAGGATACGGCCATGCTGCGCCAGGTAAGCCGCAACCTCCTGCTGCAACCGAGGCTGCACTACGTGCGTGGCAACGGCAGCCACACCGGCACGCTCACCGCCAACCAGTTCGCGCTGAACGACCTCACCACCGGCATCACCAACACCGCACAACTCAGCGGGCTGCACCTGGAGGTCAACTACACGCGCGGCTGGAAACAGCACGGCACCTCCGCAGGCGGCGGGCCCATCTACCGCAAGGTGGACACCAATGCGGGCCATACACAGAGCACCGGGTTGCAGGTGAACGCAGGGCGGCAATGGCTGAAGGAAAAGCTGCGCACCGGCCTGCGCAGCACCTTCTTGGCGAACGTGCTGCCGGACGGCAGCACCGGAAGCACCTGGCAACTCGGTTTGGACGGGGCCTACACCGTGTCCAAACGCATTGCCCTCACGCTCCAGCTCACCCACCAGAACAACGCATCCCCCGACCCGCTCCTTCCCGCCTTCGCGGAGGACACCGGAGTACTTGGCATCGACATACGCTTCTGACCATGGGCACCCACACTTCCACATTCGCCAACGCCTCGCGCCAACTGCTGTGGGGCCTGCTCCTGTATGCTTCCTTGCCGGTGCTGGCACAGAACACGGTGATGATCACCCCGGTGATCACCCCGCCGTACAGCCCGTACCTGTATAGCTACCAGGACCAGCTGCTGGTGAACCTCACCAACACCACAGGGCAGTCGCTCAGCGTAAAGATCATCGGGGCCATTGAGGGCGACAACGGCTATGCCGTGCGCACCAAGGCGGTGTACCAGCCCCCATCGCCCATTGTGCTGGGGCCGTATGAAACACGCGTCCTCCAGGGCAACAACGCCCTGCTCGACTTCCTCGACCCGCCGAACGTGGACCTCATTGCCCCGCAAAGCATACAGTCCATGGTGGCACAGACCGGCCAACTGCCCGAGGGCAACTACTCACTTTGCGTTCGGGCCGTGGAGTACACCACCGGCACGCCGCTCAGTGCCGAAGCTCCTTCCGGCTGCATCTTCTTCCCCATCACCAGCGCCACACCGCCGTTGTTCACCTCACCGCTCTGCGAAGACAGCATCACCACGCCCTGGCCCATCTTCACATGGACCCCTGCGGTGGGCATGTTGGCGGGTGCCGACATCCGCTACGACCTTTTTTTGGTGAAGCTGCTGCCAGGCCAGAACGCCGTGGAGGCCATGAACCAGGCCATGGACTACCAGGCCAACAACCCGGTGATACGCCGGGGACTGATGGTGCCCAACTATACCTGGCAGCCCTACGATCCCGTACTGGCCACCAATGCCTGGTACGCTGCTGCCGTGGTGGCCACGGACCTCAACAACCAGGTGGTGATCCAGAACAACGGGCGCAGCGAGGTGTGCACCTTCCTGCTGAAGAATGCCCTGGTCCAGCCCACCACTACGGCGAGCAACCCCCAGGTCACCGTTCAGATCATGGACTCATTGCCACCTCTCCCCAATGCGCGTATCCAAGGCCGGCTGCTGTACGCATTCAAGGAAGCTGAGGTGATCAACATGTCGGACCAGCAGTACAACACCAGCGGTGGTTTGGTGGACGTGCCCATCACTGCGCCGGGCGGAGCAATGTCCGACGGCGGTGGCACGGGGATCCTGAACGCCGGGGCACAAACGGACTATCAGGCTTCCGGAACATTCATCGATGCATACTTGGGCGGCTCCACCACGGGCAACACGTGGTACAATGCCGCACAACCCGACCAATACGTGATCGGTGGCCAAGCCTCCGATGCGCTGTTCGGCGGGCTCGGTTTCCCTACGGAAAAATGGGTGGACCCGTTCCCGGTGTCTTCTTCCAAGGCGCGGCCATTGAAGAACATGGAGGTGCGCCTGGTGGAACGCACGGTGATGGAAGGCGTGGTGATCACGAAAGGCAACGAGGAATTGGCCCGGTTGGAAACCATGGTGCTCGGCGTGGATGAACCTGCCGTGCTTCAGGGAACCACACAAAGCACCGAAACAGACTTGGAACCGACCAGCCTCGATGAGTATAACTATCGCCAAGACTCCGTGCAGTCCGGGCGCGTGCTCCAGGTGTTCACCACCGGTGAGGACGGCCAGTTCACCGTGAACTACCACCAACTGGCGCCCACTGCCTACCAGAAGTTCAACGTCACCACCAACGCGTTCCGGCTCACGTTAGGCGTGGACAAATTCAGCGGGGCCACTTCCGCCAACTACGTGTACCAGTGCAGCGTACATGCCGACAGGTCCTACAGGGTGCTGATGTTGGAAGTAGTGTCGCCCTACTACTGCAGCCCGGACCTGCGGATCTTGGCACAACCGGGCGACGACCTGGAACTGCCGGATGCCACGGTGTACGTGCACTCCTACAACCTGCGTGCTGCAGTGCATACCGATGCTTCCCATTTCCAGACGGCCATGGGCCCGTTGCCCAATATGCAGGTGCAGGTGACCCGTCCCGAGGACCAACACCCGTGGGACATTCCGGAGAATGAAGGCCAGGACCTGGGCGGCGGGCCAAGCCTACCGGGCGGCTCGGACAAACTGGTGGGCCGGGGGATCACGAACAGCAAAGGCGAAACCGTGATCAAGAACCTGGTACGGCACACGACCGATGCACCGAACGCCTATCTGGTGCAGGTGCAATCCAACGACAGCGCCGGCTCGGTGACCTACTACTGCGCCGCCAAGAGCTACTGGGAACCCGCATTCCAAGGTTCATCCGAAGCAGCCCCATACATCGGCAAGCGATGGATGCCTTCCGCCAATGCCTTTGTGGGATCACCCCGGTTGAACAGCCAGTTCAAGCTGGAAGAATTCCGCTTGGAGTTCACGGCTTCGCCGGAACTGCCCCGCGTGATCGGCCGCGTGATGGCCTCTTCCATCGAAGCGGTGCCCGGCGCCAAGGTGTCGCTGCTGCTCAGCTACAAGGATCCCTCCGGCGGCGCTGAGACCGCCTTGCCCCCGATGACCATGTATTCGGATGCCCAGGGGTATTTCGAGTTCAACTCCATTCCGGTGCTGGTGCAGAACGGTAAATTCTTCGGGCCGTACGCTACCCTGCAGGTGAACAAGGCCGGCTTCAAACAGGCGCTTCGCCCCGGGACGGGCAAGCAACAACTGCTCTACGGTTTCCAATGGGACCTCACCGCCGGCATCCAACTGGAACCGTTGGGCCACATCGCGGGCACGGTGGTTGATGAGGAAGGCCGACCGGTGAAAAGCGACATCAAATGCGGCGATGCCCCACGGGTGCGCACGGAAACCAAGATCATTCCCGGCGGCTCACAGGCAGCTGGGCAAGGCGGCAACCTATGGATGATGCTGTACACCGCCGTGGAGGCCTTTGATGCGCCCAGCCCCAGCGGCATGGCGGTGCCCATCCTGGTGGAACCCTTGTCCGACAAGTATTTCCCCGCCACGCACACCCGGTCCATCAGCGGCACGGCCCAACAGGACATCGGGAAACTGGTGGTGAAGGAGAAGTTGCACCGGCTGAAGGTGGTGGTGCACAACATGGGCCATGAAGCCGTGGCCGGGGCCCAGGTCACCTTGGGGGACATTTCCGGCACCACGCAGGGCAACGGTGAGGTGCAATTCCGCTTTGCCAGCAAGGACAATGAATTCCGGCTGAAAGTGCGCCCCCCGGACCAATTAGTGCCCTTGGACACCTTGATCATCAACGAAGTTTCACCGGACTGGACCGTGCTGACGGTACAGTTGGGATACGGAGCCAAGTTGGTGGGCACGGTACGGGAGAAAGGCACAGGCACAACGGTGCCGGGCGCACGCGTGTGGGTGGAACTGGGCAACGATGCCTACGGGCCGATCCTGTTGGAGACCGCTTCGGGCGCTGATGGCCAGTTCACGCTCAACGGCGTGCCCTTGGACGCCCAGGAGGTACACGCCACCAAGCAGGAAGCGGGCGTTGGTTGGGTGGGCGACACCAAAACGATCTCGCTCAGCTACCAGGCCATTCCCAACCCGATCCCCGGACAAGGCTCGCTGCTGTTCTTCAACAGCGTCACCATGGAATTGCAGCGGGTGGCGGACATGGACCTCGGCACCCTGCTGGGCTTTCCCATCGAGGTGGAGCAGTACCAAGCCAACAGCGATGGCACCGCCACCATCAGTGGAGCATTCGTCCAGCTCGCGGCCAACGGCAACTTCGCCCTGGCCGACCCGGCCACCAGGCTTCCCTTCAACCAGGTGAAGATCCAGAAGGGCACCGCCGGGCCCAATGGCCTTCCGATGGCGGAGCCGGTGGGCAATATGGTGCCGACCAATGTTCCTCAGCTCGCCCTGAAGCTTTATGGCAATCACGACATGACCCTGCAAGGCACGGCCCTGTTCGGCGGGGTCACCGTGGCGCGGAACAACGGGGCGGGCGTGATCCGCGGGCTGGTAAGCACGGAGCTTTCCACCTTCAAGTTCACCTACGATTTTAATGGCCGGTTCTATTTGGGCGAAGGGCCCGATGAGCTGTCGATCACCGCCTTCAACTCGGGCGCAACGTTGGCCAAGCGCAATTACAACCTGATGGACATCGGCTACCAGCAAATGGGCAACTGGTATGTGGCGATCCCCCAACCCAAGGACATCGCCTTCGATCTGCGCGGCTTCGACGCCCATGCCGACCGCGCGCGCAGCTACGTCACCACCGACACGTTCAGCCTGCGCACCCTGCTGCGCATCCACGACATACCGCAGCTCTCTCCTTCGGAGCTGACCATCGACGTGGGCGCCGTGAAGGTGATGAACGCCGACATCATCGGGCTGCAAGGCGGCGGTGAAGCGCTTTCCTTCAACATCGGGCAGTGGCAGTTGAAGTCCACCACACCCTGGTCCTTCAACAACGACCTGGGCTGCATCACCGTGCCCAAGGCCAAGTTGATCACGGGCAAGGCCGATGCCGATGTGGAGAACCTATTGCTTTGGCCGAACAACATCGACCTGGATGCCACGCAGCTTGGCGAGGTGCGCTTGGGCGGCATTGTGCCGTTGAAGGCCAGCAACAATACGCCTTGGGAATTCGGCTACAGCCAGGCGGAAGGCGCGTGGGTGCTGGGCAAAATGTCCGCCACCTCGGTCCTGTACTTCAGTAGTGTGCCCAACATGTCGCCGGACCGCGTGGACCTGTCGGTGTTCCGGCTGTTGAGCAACGGGCAGATGAAGGCGGGCGTGGTGGAAAGCGACCATGTGCTGGACGGCATCATGGACTTCCACCTCAACGGGATCGACCCCGGCACGGACAATGTGCAGCTGCTCGGCATTCCCTATCTGCACATCCCCAACTTCCCGGCCAACCAAAGCGCCCGCTTCCTGGTAAGCAGGCAGGGAAGCCAACTGCTCGGCGGGTTGGCACCCATCTGGCCCACGATACACACACTGGGCAATGTGGACTTCACCTTCCGCAGCCTGCAAACGCTGAGCCCGGGGAAATTCACGGCCAATGGGATCCTGCGGGTGAAGGATGAGCAACAAAACAAGACCATTGAGCTCGTGGGCCTGCTCACCCACACGAAGAGCGGCACCAAGATCGACGTGATCAAGACCAATGGCGGGGAGCAGCCCGGGGTGCTGGCGCAGGAAGTACACTTGGACAAGGGGCAAAGCATGCTGGTGCGCGACGGGCAGCAGCAGGTGGCCGGCGGCCAGTGGCAGGAACTCTGGTTCGATGCCAACATGAACGGCTGCAAGGCCATCAACGCGGACCAGCCCCCGGTGCACTTCGTGGTGAGCGGGGCCATACAGGCCAATGCAGGGAAGATCCAGATGGACCAGATCGACACGCCTTTCGGCGGCATGACGATCACATACGACTTCAACAAACAGCTGTTGGTGGGCAGCATGACGATGAACCACTTCCCCACGGGCCCGCTGGTGATCAACCAGGCCACCATGGGCCTGATCATCGGGGGCGGAGGCTTGGCACTCTATTGCGGCGATGCCGATGCCTCGGTCGCCATCCTGCCCGAGCCGATCAACCACGTGCAACCCGGCTTCGTGATCGGAGCGCACAGCGGCCTTCCGCCGGAGGTGATCACCAGCGTGATGTCGCACGCCCGCAACAAGAGCCTGCCGCCCCAACTCGCCAGCAACCGGGTGAACGGATTGTTCTATACCGCAAACAAGCCGATCCTGGAAGTGGACCTTCCGGGCATCGACCTGGAAGTGGTTTCTGCTGACGGCTACCTGAAAACCGGGCTGGACACCCGCTTCTGGCTGGACTTGGAGGAGGGCTACCACACGGGCGGGTTGGCCTACTTCGATTTCAAGTATGGAGTGGATGCCACGTTATGCAGCCTGTGCCTGGCCTTGCTGATGGAGTTGCAGGTGGAGAGCTCGATCACAGCAAGCGGTGAGTTCAACGCCACCGGCTGCGGCGTGGCCTCCATCTCCGGCAGCCTGTGCGGCGTGGACGTGAGCGAAAGCGTCAGTGTAAGAGCCGTGATCTCCTCTTCCGATGGGCTCAGCGTCGGGCTGGGCTCCGGAAGCTCGTGCTCCCAACAATCCGTGCCCTCGTGCAACTGAGCCATGCGCAACTTGTTCCTCCCCTTCTTCGCCTTGGGCCTTGCCGCCCATGCGCAGCCGCAACCGGCCCATGCGCCGCAACCCGTTGCCGTGCAGGTGAGCTATGGCGTGCCCGCGCCGGAGATCTCCTGGTACCTGCCGCCCGGCGTGCCCACCGCCGGTTTCCGCGTGTTGCAGCGCCGCCAGTACGTGGGCGAAGCCGGGCCGAGGCAATGCCGCCTGCTCTTCCAGTCGCGCAGCGATTCGCTGTTGCTGCTCATGGTGGATACGTTGCCCCTGCCCCAAGGCATTCATGAATACCGGCTGGAGGCTTTGGACAGCACCGGACAGGTGGGCGCAACTTCCGCGTGGACAACGGTAAGCACCCTCAGTGATCAGGTACGGCCGTTCGCCACGCAGGTCATTGCCAGCTCCGATACCAGCAGCCGGGTCATCCGGTTGTCGTGGCGGATCATCCGGCCGGAGCGGGTGCGCAGCGTGCGGATCTATCGGGCGGAAGCCTATGACGGGCCCTACGCATTGATCGCCGAGCGGCCGGCCACGGACACCCTCTTGGCCGATCCCGTGCGCCGGGTTCGGGAAAACTATTTCTACCGCATTCAAGTGGTGGACATCTTCGGGCCGGGCGCGGTGAGCGTGCCAGTGCCCGCACTGGCGCGCTACCGCACGGTTTGCCTGCCCCCGATCCTTTTGGGCGCCACGGCGGGCACGGGCGGCGTATTGCTGCGGTGGCAGCCACAAGGCGACGACATCAAGGGCTTCTTTGTCCAACGTCGAGCGGCCGGGGATACCGCTTGGCGAACGGTTTCCGGGCTGGTACTGCCCGACACCTTGCACCAATGGAAGGACACCACGGCACAACCGGGCCTGTTGCACGCATGGCGCATGCGGGCCTTGAGCACCGGCGACCGCGCCAGTGCGCCCAGCGGTGAAGCCATGGCCCTGCAGCCATCTGCGGAAGCCCCGCCCCCACCTGACGGGCTGGTGGCCCGGCGTCTGGAACCGGGGCGGGTGACCTTAAGCTGGACCGCACCGGTCCTTTCCAACGCCATCCTTGCAGGCTATCGCGTGGAACGCAGCAATGACGGCGGCACCACCTTCACTGCCCTGAACAAAGAGCCCGTTGCAGAAGGCGAGAACGGCTTCACGGACACCACCGCTGGCACCGGCGCCACAGCGTACCGCGTGCGCAGCATCGGCCCGGCAGGGCAAGTGGGCGTGCCGGGCACTCCGGTACAAGTGGACGGATCCGGCTTGACCGGGGCGCCCTCGGAATTGATCGCCCGCAGATCCCCGAGGGGCGTGGTCCTGACCTGGCCATCGCTTCCGCGCCAAGTAAAAGCCCTGCGGGTGTACCGTTCCACCGGCGGCGGGGAACCCGTTCGCGTGGCGGAGCTCGGCCCGGATGCCGGGCGCTGGGTGGACGGGAAGCCCCCGGGGGGCACCAGCTTCTACGTGGTCCGCGCGGTGGGATTTGATGGAAAAGAAGGCGAAATGAGCACCCCGGTGGCCGTCCATTGGTGATCGGCCGCAGGGGAGCATCGAGGCAAAGTGCCTTCGGGAAGCCGGTTTGTTAACCATTTTCGCCGAAATACCACCCGGCGGCTGGTTAACTTTGCATCCCTTAAAAAGTAAAGCAGCGCACAACCGCATTGCACGGGCGCACGGAATTGTTTTCCATCGCCCTCCAGGAACGCAGCGGTTGTCGGCACCCCTTCTTCCATGCTCGGCACCATCATCAAAAAAGTCTTCGGCGACAAATCCACGCGCGACCTCAAGGAAGTGCAGCCTTTGGTGGAACAGGTCAAAGCGGAATTCGCCAAGCTCAGCGGCATCAGCAACGATGAGCTGCGCGGTAAAACCGGAGAGTTCAAGCGGCGCATCGCGGAAAAGATCGCGGACGAACAAGCGCGGAAGGACCAGTTGCGCGCAGAGATCGAGGGCGACCTGAAGATGTCCATCGGCGAGCGTGAGAAGCGCTACGAAGAGATCGACAAACTGGAGGAACAGGCCGTGAAGGAGATCGAGGAGGTGCTGTTGGAGGTACTTCCCGAAGCCTTTGCGGTGATGAAGGAAACGGCGCGGCGGTTCACGGAAAACAAGGAACTCACCGTAACGGCCACGGACATGGACCGCGAGATCGCCTCCAAGCGCGACAGCGTGGTGATCGACGGTGACAAGGCCATTTGGAAGAACACCTGGCAGGCCGCCGGCACAGCGATCACGTGGGAGATGGTGCACTATGATGTGCAGCTCATCGGCGGCGTGGCCCTGCACAAGGGCAAGATCGCCGAAATGATGACCGGGGAGGGCAAAACGTTGGTGGCCACCTTGCCCACCTACCTCAATGCGCTGGCCGGGCGCGGCGTGCACATGGTAACGGTGAACGACTACCTGGCCAAGCGCGACAGCGAATGGATGGGCCCCCTGTACGAATTCCACGGTTTGCGCGTGGACTGCATCGACAAGCACGAGCCCAACAGCCCGGCAAGGCGCCAGGCCTACCTCGCCGATATCACCTTCGGCACCAACAACGAGTTCGGCTTCGATTACCTGCGCGACAACATGGCTCACGCGCCAGGCGCACTGGTGCAGCGCAAGCACAACTACGCCATCGTTGACGAGGTGGACAGCGTGCTCATTGACGATGCGCGGACGCCCTTGATCATCAGCGGTCCCACGCCCAAAGGTGACATCCAGCAATTCGATGAATACAAGCCCCGCGTGGAGCGCCTGTACAACGCACAACGCCAACTGGTGACCAAATTGCTGGCCGAGGCCAAAGACCTGCTCAAAGAAGGTGCCTCCAAGGAACAAACGGAAAAAGCGGGCATCGCCCTGCTGCGCTGCCACCGCGGCCTGCCAAAGAACAGCGCCTTGATCAAGTTCCTCAGTGAATCCGGCGTACGCACCCTGCTGCAAAAGACCGAAAGCCGCTACCTGCAAGACCAGGAGAAGGAGATGCCGTTCATCGACCAGGAGCTTTTCTTCACCATCGACGAAAAGCTGCACAGCATCCAGTTGACCGAAAAGGGCCTGGACCTGATCAGCGGCGACGTGGACGACCCGAAGTTCTTCATCCTGGACGACGTGGGCAGCGCCGTGGCGGAGATCGAGAAGAGCGGGGCGGCAGCGGCGGAAAAGGCCAAGCGCAAGGATGAGGTGATGCGCGCCTTCGGCATCAAGAGCGAGCGCGTGCACACGGTGAACCAGTTGATCCGTGCGTATGCCCTCTATGAAAAGGACGTGGAATACGTGGTGATGAACGGCAAGGTGATGATCGTGGACGAGCAGACCGGCCGGATCATGGACGGGCGCCGCTACAGCGACGGGCTGCACCAGGCCATTGAAAGCAAGGAGAAGGTGAAGGTGGAAGCCGCCACGCAGACCTACGCCACGGTGACCCTGCAGAACTACTTCCGCATGTACCACAAGCTGGCGGGCATGACGGGGACGGCCGAGACCGAGGCACAGGAACTGTGGGACATCTACAAGCTGGATGTGATGACCATCCCCACCAACCGGCCCATCTCGCGCAAGGACCACGAAGACCTGGTGTACAAGACCAAGCGCGAGAAATACAACGCCGTGATCGACGAGATCGTGAAGTTGCAGGAGGCCGGCCGGCCGGTGCTGGTGGGCACCACCAACGTGGAGGTGAGCGAGCTGATGGCCAAGATGCTGAAGCTGCGGGGGATCCCGCACGACGTGCTGAACGCCAAGCAGCACGCGCGTGAAGCCGACATCGTGGCGCACGCGGGCAAGGCCGGCACGGTGACCATTGCCACCAACATGGCCGGGCGGGGCACCGACATCAAGCTGGGTGATGGCGTGAAAGCCGCGGGCGGCCTGGCCATCGTGGGCACGGAGAAGCATGAGAGCCGCCGCGTGGACCGCCAGCTGCGCGGGCGCTCGGGCCGGCAGGGCGATCCGGGCACTTCGCAATTCTACATCTCCCTGGAGGATGACCTGATGCGCATGTTCGGCAGCGAACGCATCGCCAAGCTCATGGACCGCATGGGCCTCAAGGAAGGCGAAGTGATCCAGCACAGCATGGTCACGGCCAGCATCGAGCGGGCCCAGAAGAAGGTGGAGGAAAACAACTTCGGTATCCGCAAACGCCTGCTGGAGTACGACGACGTGATGAACAAGCAGCGGCAGGTGATCTACAAGCGCCGCCGCAACGCCCTCTTCGGCGACCGTTTGAAGCTGGACGTGCTCAACATGTTCCACGATGTGGCCGTGAATATCACCGAGGAATTCCAGCCGGACGGCAACTTCGAGGGCTTCCAGCTGGAGCTCTTCCGGATGCTTTCCATTGAGAGCCCGGTGGACGAGGCCGCCTTCAAGGGCGAAAAGACCGAAGCGGTGGCGGACAAGGTATTCGAGGCCGCCTACGAGGCCTATGTGCGCCGCGGCCAGCAAACAGCAGCCCAGGCCTTGCCGGTGATCAGCGACGTATTCCTGAACCAAGGCAAGCAGTACGAGAACATCGTGGTGCCGATCACCAATGGCGTGAAGACCATGCAGGTGGTGACCAACCTGGAGAAGGCCTACAAGACGGAAGCGCGCGACCTGGTGGACAGTATCGAGAAATACATCACCCTGGCCATCATCGACAACGAGTGGAAGGAGCACCTGCGCGAGATGGACGACCTGCGCCGCGACGTGCAGAACGCAAGCATCGAACAGAAGGACCCGCTGCTGATCTACAAGCTGGAATCCTTCAAGCTGTTCGACGCCATGATCGACCGGATCAGCGGGGAGGTGGTGGAGTTCCTGGTGCGCGCGGGCCTGCCCGCGGCCGACCCGGCCGTGCAGCAGGCCCCGGAACGCCGGGCCACGCGCGAGGAGCAGCAAATGCGCACCAGCCGCACGGAGGTGCCCGAATACGCCGGCACCTCCACGGGCGCCCCGGCAAGGGCCCAGCAGGCGGCACCGGCGGGCACGCAGCGCATGCCGCCTCCTCCAGGCCCTCGCCCGCAACCGGTGCAACCCGTACGTGTGGAGAAGAAGGCGGGCCGCAACGATCCCTGCCCGTGCGGCAGCGGCAAGAAGTACAAGAACTGCCACGGGGCGGCCTGACGCCGCCGAAAAGCGGAAAGCCCCGGTTTCCCGAGGCTCCCCGCATTGGTGTATGTCGAGTGGTTCTTAGTTAAGGGGCACGCGCATTTGTACGCGTACCGGTTGGCCATCCTGGATGCCGGCTTCCCAGCGGGGCGCCGAGCTGATGGCGGAGGCGATCTGGTCGGCGGTTTGCTGGTCCTCAGCACCGCTCACCACCAGGTCGGTGAGCCGGCCGTCCTTCTCTACGATGAAACTGGCCATGATGTTTCCCTTGGTCTTGCCAACCCGTTCCTGCACGTAGCGCACCATGGCCTTCTCTCCTCCCGGATACTTGGGCATGTTCTGGGCCAAAGTGTATACCAAGTTCTTCAAGGGAGCGGCATCATAGACCCGTTCGGCCAGTTCATGGCCCAGCGCATCCTTGCGCGTCCAAACACCGTCCTTCCGGCCTTGTACATAGTTGCCCTCGCTTTCCACCGCCCCGTTCGGATGGTAAAACACGAAATGGCCGTGTGCGATCCGGTAGTTGGCGTCGGCATAGCTTCCTGCAGCTTTCAACGTACCGTCCAGGCTGAAGATCCGGGCGGCAAATCCACCGCTGGCACCTGGGCCTTCCGGCTCCAGGTAGTAGCTCGCCGATCCCTTGGCAGCGTGCTCCAGCACCGCATCCAAGTAGATCCGTTGTGCCTTGGACGGTGCGGCCGTCAGGCCCAGGGACATGATCGAGGCCAGGAGGAACGGAACGGATGATCTGACGTGGCGGGACATACTGAAGCTTGCAACGCACACACCCGGTGCCGGGTTACAGCCCTTGACAGAAAACCGTATGCCGGGCCCCGGCCAACATGATATTCAGCCAGCCCAGCCGTCCCTGTCCAAGCTGCGGTACTGGATGGCCTCGGCCAGATGGTTGTTGCGAATGTTGGGGCTGCCATCCAGGTCGGCTATGGTGCGGGCCACTTTCAGGATGCGGTCGTAGGCGCGGGCGCTGAGGCCTAGGCGCTCCATGGCCTTCTGCAGCAGGGCCTGGCCCTGCGCATCCACGCGGCACCAGGTGCGCAGTTGCTGCGTGGCGATCTGGGCATTGCAGTAGAGGCCGGTTCCCCGATAGCGCTGCTCCTGCAGGTGGCGTGCTGCCACCACGCGTTCCCGCACCGTTGCGCTCTTCTCCGTTTCGCGTTCGCTGGCCAGTTCACTGAAGGCCACCGGCGTCACCTCGATATGGATGTCGATACGGTCCAGCAACGGCCCGCTGATCTTGTTGAGATACTTCTGCACCACCCCAGGGGGGCACACACATTCGCGTTCCGGATGGTTGTGGAACCCGCAGGGGCATGGGTTCATGGCCGCCACCAGCATGAAGCTCGCCGGGTAGGCCACGGTGAACTTGGCCCGGCTGATGGTGACCACGCGTTCCTCCAAGGGCTGGCGCATCACCTCCAGCACGGTGCGCTTGAACTCGGGCAGTTCATCCAGGAAGAGCACGCCGTTGTGGGCCATGCTGATCTCGCCCGGTTGCGGGTAAGATCCGCCGCCCACCAAGGCCACATCGCTGATGGTGTGGTGCGGGGCCCGGAACGGACGGGTGCTCAGCAGGGCGTCTTCCTTGGCCAATTTTCCGGCCACGCTGTGGATCTTGGTGGTTTCCAAGGCCTCATCCAAGTTCAATGGGGGCAGGATGGTCGGCAGGCGCTTGGCGATCATGGTCTTGCCGGCGCCCGGCGGCCCGATGAGGATCACATTGTGCCCGCCGGCGGCAGCGATCTCAAAGGCCCGCTTGATGTTTTCCTGGCCCTTCACATCGCTGAGGTCAAAGGGGTAGCTGCCGCTGTGCGCACTGAATTCGGCGTCGATGTCCACGGTAATGCGTTCCACTTCACCCCGCCCTTCGATAAAATCCACCACCTGGCGCAAGTGCTCTACCCCGTACACCTCCAACCCCTGCACAATGGCCGCCTCACGGGCATTGGCCAAGGGTACCACTACGCCCTTGAACCCTTGCCGTTTGGCTTCGATCGCAATGGGCAGCGTGCCCTTGATGGGCCGCACCTCGCCATCGAGCGACAATTCGCCCATCACCACCAGGTCGGCGAAGCGGGAGGTGTCCACCTGTTCGCTGGCGCCCAAGATGCCCAAGGCAATGGGCAGGTCGTACGCCGTGCCTTCCTTGCGGATGTCGGCCGGTGCGAGGTTGATGGTGATCTCGCGGCCGCGCGGCATGTGCAGGCCGATGTTCTTGATGGCGGCGCTCACGCGCTGGTGGCTCTCCTTGACCGCATTGTCCGGCAGGCCCACCATGAAGAAGAGCCCCCCGGTAACGATGTTCGTTTCCACGGTGATGATGGTGGCATCCACCCCGAACACCGCGCAGCCGTAGTTCTTGACGATCATCGGCAGGGAAGGTAAGCAAGGGCGTGTCAGGCCAAGGCTTGCTCAATGTGGTCGATCAGCGCATGGACCACCTTGATGTGCACCTCCTGCACCCGGTCCGCAAAACCGTAGTGCGGCACACGCACTTCCACATCGCACAGCGGGGCCAGTTTGCCGCCGTCTTTGCCGGTGAGGCCCACCACCGCCATGCCTTGGCGCTTGGCCGCTTCCGCGGCACGCAGCACATTGGGGCTGTTGCCGCTGGTGCTGATGGCCAGCAGCACATCGCCCGGTTTGCCGTGGGCTTGCACAAAGCGCGCAAAGACCTGCTCGAAGCCGTGGTCGTTGCCCACACAAGTGAGGTGCGAAGGGTCGCTGATGCAGATCGCTGCAATGGGGTGGCGATCGTTGCGGAATTTGCCGGTGAGCTCTTCGGCGAAGTGCATGGCATCACACATGCTGCCGCCATTGCCGCAGCTGATCAGCTTCCCGCCGGCCTGCAAGGCAGCCACCATCACCTCACCCGCCCGCAGCACGGATCCGATGTTGTTCCGGTCGGTGCGAAATCGTTCCAGCACGGAAGCGGCTTCCTCAAAGTGGCCCGAAATGCGGTGGTCCTCCATGGCTTGGCTGCCCGCGAAGATGCACAGGAATGGTGGATGGAGGGGTTTTTAGTCCGGAAGACGGGAGTCTTTCGGTCTGGAAGCCGGGAGGCTTGGACACTGCAACGGCCCAGCAACTGAAAGACCCACGACCAAAGGACTCCGGCCTCACTTGCTTGCTTTTGCCTCCAAGCGCTTCATGGCTTCCAGGCCGCGCTGAAGGAATGCGCCGTACTCCTGGGCATCCGGCGTGTAGCCCACGGGATCGGTGAGCAATACGCCCTCCGGGCTCAGCAGCGCATAATAGGGCTGGCTGTTGTTGATGAAGGTTTCCGTTTGCAACGTGCTCCACTTGTTGCCCACGGTTTGCAGGCGCTTTTGTTTGCCGGCGCAAGTGGTGTAGTCTCGCTGCTCCTCGGCGGGCAAGGGGGTCTTGTCATCCACGTAGAGGGAGATCAGCACGTACTCCTTGTCGATCTGGCCATGCACACCCTTCACCGGCCACACGTGTTCCTCCATTTTCCGGCAGTTCACGCACGCATAGCCCGTGAAATCCAGCAACACCGGCTTGCCCGTGGCCTTGGCCTGTGCCAGCCCCGCATCGAGGTCGTGGTAACAATCGAAACCGCTGGGGCACTCCTTGGGCATGATCCAACTGTAGCCCACCGGCGGGGCCAGGCCGCTCATGAGCTTGAGGGTGGTGAAGGTGTTGTTGGTCTTGTCCACCCGGAAGCCCAGGGCCAGATACACGGTGAAGGCGAGGAATGCGGCCGCAAAACCCCATCGCAGGGGCGAGATCTTCCTCAACGGGCTGTCGTGCGGAAAGCGCAGCTTGCCCAACATATAGAGCGTTACCCCCAAGGCACAGAGCACCCACACCGCCATGAAGAGCTCATAGGGCACGATCTGCCAGCCCTTCACGAGGTCGGCGTTGCTGAGGAATTTGAAGGCCAGCGCCACTTCGGCAAAGCCGAGCACCACTTTCACGCTGTTGAGCCAGCTGCCGGACTTGGGCAGGGAATTGAGCCAGCCGGGGAACATGGCGAAAAGCGCGAAGGGCAAAGCCAACGCGAGGCCGAAGGCGCCCATGCCCACGGTGAGCTGCCACGCGCCGCCGTCACCCGTAAGCGCCCCGGCCAGCAGTGAGCCCAGGATGGGGCCGGTGCAGGAGAAGGAGACCAAGGCCAGGGTGAGGGCCATGAAGAAAATGCCGATGGCCCCGCCGAAACGGCTGGCGTTGCTGTCCATCTTGTTCACCCAGCTGGCGGGCAAGGTGATCTCGAAATAGCCGAAGAAGGAGACGGCGAATACCAGGAAGATCACGAAGAAGAAGATGTTCAGCCAAGGGTTGGTGCTGATCTCGTTGAAGATCTCCGGGTTGACGGAGCCCAGCAGGTGGAAGGGAATGCTGAAGAGCAGGTAGATCGCCAGGATGAACGCGCCGTAGGTGATGGCGTTGCGCATGCCTTTGGCCTTGTCCTCACTGCCCTTGGTAAAGAAGCTCACGGTGAGCGGGATCATGGGGAACACGCAGGGGGTGAGCAGCGCAAGCAGGCCGCCGGCGAAGCCGAGCAGGAAGATCTTCCACAACGATCCGCCCTTGCGCACCTGGGTATCGATGGTCTCCGTGTTGCCGCGCAGCACGGGTGCATCGAGGTTCACCTTGGCCAGCTTCAGGTCGCAACCGGCACCGCCCGGTGCCGGCCCGTTCTGCCCTCCCACCACGGATGCCCCGGTGGCCGGAATGATGCTGAAGGGCAGCGGATCGGGGAAGATGCAGCGCGCGTTGTCGCAGGCCATGTATTCAATGGTGCCGTTGATGGGCTCCATGGGGTCGGCCACCTGCAGTTCGCGGCTGAAGGTGACCTCCTTGCCGTACTTGCGCACCCGGATGCCGAACAGCTCGTCCATGCCTTCGTGCATATACGGTCCGTTCTCCGCGGTTTTGCCCAACGGCACGGCAGTGCCGGCGGAATCGAAACGGATGACCGTGGGTATGGGCCCCTCGCCGAAGGACTCTTGGGAATACACGCTCCAAGCCTCCTCCATGGCGGCCTTGAGGTCCACGCGCCATTTTCCGCCACCGAGGTCGCTTGCTGTAACCGTCCACTTCACCGGATCAATGAGGCCTTCTTGTGGCGGGTTGGTGGCGTCGGCCTGTTTGATGGGCGTGCCGCTCATGGCGGACTTGCCCGTGGCGGGAACGATGCTGAAGTAGACGGGATCGGGGAAGATGCAGGCCTCGTCGTTGCAGGTCATGAAATCGAAGCGGCCGGTAACGGGGCTTTCCGGCGCACTGGTGCGGATGCGCTGGGTGAATCGGGCCTCCCCGGCAAACTTCTTCACCTTCATCTCGAAGATGGGGTCCATGCCTTCCTTCACATGCGGCCCGGCCTCTGCGGTCTTTCCATCCAGGGTGAACGAGGGCAGGGTATCGAAGGCGAAGGTGGTGGGCATGGGCCCGGCATCACCGAAGTGTTGCTGGGAGTACACGTACCAACCTGGGTCGGCTTTGGCCGTGAACACGATGTCCCACAGGTCCTTGCCCTGTGCGGTGGCGGAAATGGACCACTTGACGGGGTCCAACGGCGCAGGGGCGGCGTTCTGCTGGGCGTTGAGGGCAAGCGATGCCAGGGCAAAGGATACTACGGCTATCGATCTCATTGCTACTGAATGATGGAAGGGATGGGCAAGGAAAAAGGGATGTTCCGCGGCGGCAGGCAGGTTCTATCGTTGCACGCCATGTACGCCACGGTTCCGTTGATGGTGAACCGGCCCGGTGTATTGCGCATGACCTGTTGGACAAAGGTGGCAACGCCACCGTGGTAGCGGACCTTCATGGCGAAGTTGGGGTCGTCGGCTTCCACCGGCGGTGGTTCCGTAGGCGTACCGATCACGCGGTAGTCTTCATCCACGGCGATGTGCACCTCGGTGGGCAAGGGCCCTTGGTCACTGGGCAGCTGGAGCGCATAAATGTGCCAGCCCGGTTCGCAAGTGGCCTGCAACTGCACTTGCACGGTGTCGCCACCAGCGGGCATTGCCGCAAAGGCCCAAGTAACCGGGTTGCCGGCCCGGGCTTGCATCAGGGCGCCGAGCATGGGCACCAGCAGCAAGAAGCGGAGCTGGGGGTACTTGGGCATGGTCCAAAACTACCCCAGCGGCAGCTGAAAAAGCGCAGCGGATCGTGCCCAAGATTGTGATCCTTGTCACCAAGTTGAATGATCCAGCCGCAGTACCTGCCGCGTACCGGGCCCCGGCGCGAAGCCTTCGGCCACGCGGTGGCCCACCAGCCATACCACGCGTTCACCGCTGGTGAGCACATAGCTGCCCGCTTTGCTTTGGGCCGGCACGTGTGCATCGATGAGCATGTCGCTGATGAGCTTGGAGCCCTTGAGGCCGATGGGCCGCATGCGGTCGCCGCGGCGCCATGGGCGCAACACCAGGGGTGCTTCCAATCGGGCCAGGTCCAACCAAGCGGTGCCCATGCCTTGGCCCAGGTCAATTTGGTCCGGTTGGCACAGGCTCCACCGGAAGGGCCCGGCAGTTCCGCTGAATGGTGGGGAGAGGTCCACCGGATAAATGGGAAAGCCGACCGTGCCCTGCTGCACGGACAAGTTGTCCCGTTCCACCATCAGTTGGTAGCTTCCAGCTTGGAATCCTGTGCCCGTAGCACCTTGGTCAATGGCTTCAAGCAGTTGGTCCAACAGGTCCGGGTGGGGATGCACCGGGTCCAACAACCGCAGCAAGAGCAGCCTTGGCGCCACGCTGTGGCGGATCAACGATAGGGGGATGCTCCTGCCGCCGTTCGGGCCGGGCACCACACCCTGTACTTCTTGATCCATGCCCAGCCGGGCGGCAAGGTGCAGCTCCCTCAACAACCCGGCGCCCCGGGCCAAGGTGGTCCGCGCTCCCGGCCGCAGTTCTTCCATCAACGGCAGCAGTTCATGGCGTACGCGGTTGCGGAGGTACTTGGGGTCGGAGTTGCTGGCATCCTCGCGGAAGCTGATCCCGTTGCGCAGGGCATGCTCGCGGATCGCCGCCCGGCCCGTGCACAGCAACGGCCTCACGATCCGGCCTTCGGGCAATTGCGTCACGGGCGGGATCCCGCTCCAGCCCTTGGGGCCAATGCCCCGAAGCAGGTGGAGCAGCAAGGTTTCTGCGGCATCATCGCCATGGTGGCCCAAGGCGATCACTTCGGGGCCTTCGCACAGCAGTTCCTTGAACCAGGCATAGCGCAGGCTGCGTGCGGCCATTTGCACGGACAAGCCCTTGCCCGCCGCTTGGACATCCACGCGCACCGAACGGAAAGGCACGCCGAGCGTGCGCGCGGCCTCCTCCACGAACAAGCGGTCCCGGTCGCTTTCCGCCCCCCGGAGGCCGTGGTCCACGTGGGCCACGTGGCAGGGATGGCCCAAGGCGTGCATCACCCGCAGCAGCACCATGCTGTCCACGCCTCCGCTCACGGCCACCCATAAGGGTTCGCCCGGCCCGAGCATGTTTTCCCGGCGGATGCACCTGCGCACTTCAGCAAGCATGGCCCAACGCATTCAGAATGGAGCGGGCCTTGTGCTCGCACTCCTCCCATTCCTGTTCCGGCTTGCTGGCGGCGGTGATGGCCCCGCCGGAAATGAGCGAAGCGCGCCCCGTGACGGCATTCCACGTTACCGTGCGGATCACCACGTTGAGGTCGGCCGTGCCATCGGGCAGGAAGTAGCCGATGGTCCCGCTGAAGAGCCCGCGGCGCATGTCCTCGGCCTCGTCGATGAGCTCCATGGCCCGCACCTTGGGCGCCCCGGTCATGCTGGCCATGGGGAACATGGCGCGCAACAGGTCCATCGGCGCAGTGCCCGGGCGCAGCCGTGCGCTGGCGGTGCTCACCATTTGATGCACGTTGGGATAGCTTTTAATGGCGCAAAGTTCATCCACCTGCACCGTGCCCGGCAGGGCGATGCGGCCAAGGTCGTTGCGGGCCACGTCCAAGGCCATGATGTTCTCGCTGCGTTCCTTGGGGTCATGGGCAAGTTCGGCTGCCAGCGCCGCATCGTCGGCCACGTCTTTTCCACGCGGCCTGGTGCCCTTCATGGGCTGGGTGATGATGCGGTCTTTCTCCAGGCGGAGAAACCGCTCGGGGCTGGCGCATAGCGCGAAGTTTTCGCCATGGCGCAGAAACGCCGAGAATGGGGCATCGGCATAGTTCAGGAGCCGGGCGAAGGCGCTGTACGGGTCAAGATCGGGAAGGTGCGCTGTGCGCCGGGTACAGAAGTTCACTTCATAGATATCGCCCCATTGGATGCTTCCCAACAGGCGCTTCACCTGGGCCAAGTAGCGCTCCTTCGGGGTGGTGCGCGCCCAAATTGCACCGGCCATGGGAGGCGGCGGTCCGGGATCGCTGATCAACGACCTCAGCAGGAGCTCCCCTTCCCCTGCCCGTTCTGCCGGAGCCTCCAATACGGCCTTGCCCTTCCCCAGCTTCACCAGGAACTGCGGCCCCCACCAGGCCGAGGCGGCAAAACCATCCTCCTCCGGATGCCGGCTCCGCAGGTGCTCAAACCGGTTCTTCAGGTCGTAGCCGGCATAGCCAACGCAAGGCGCCCCCACTGCCCAAGGCTCCGTACGTTCACCAACCTCCTGGTCGCAGCCCACGCCGATCAACCATTGGTCCAGATCACCGATGCGCCGGGCCACCACCTGCTTATATGGCTGGAGCGCATGCCAGTTGAGGGTTCCGTTCCAAGGCAAGTCCATGGCTGCTGGGAGCGGTGCAAGAATACGGTTGAAGCCCATGCGGACCCACGGCACTTCCGCGCGTTGTCTTCCGCAGCGGCCCGGTAAAATTTCATGCTCCCGGAAATTGAACTGTTGCACGATGTTTCCCGTGCCAAGGCCGCCGGGCGTTGTATTGCGCATCCGCAACGGCCTGTTGCCTTTCCCAAGAAAAATACATGCGGCCTCCGGGAGGATCAAGTTAAAAGTACCTCGCGCGCGTACGAACCTCCTTGGCAACTAGTTGCATTTCGGGAAAAGAGCCGCTATTTTTGATCATACCTGATGCAATTACCCCATGCACAGAACCCTGCCCCTGATATTTGGTATATGTTCAGCCGTGTTGTGCTATGGCCAGGCTGCACGGTTGGTGTTCGATGGAACCGGCCCTGCCTTGGGCCAGCACCCGTATGTGGTATTCAATCCCGACCCCGACCTGGTCACCAACCCCGGCGCCTATCTCGTGATCGGCAATTCCAACGCCAACGCGATCACCTTCACCGGTTCATTGACGGCCAGCACGCCCATCATTAAAAGCGAAGCAGAACAAAACAAGGTGCGCTGGGCCACAGGAACGGCCACGGGCACCTACGTACTGCCCTATTCCACAGGCGGCTGGGCACCGGATGCGGCAATGCCCCTCACCGTGGCGATCACCACGGCCGGCTCCGGGGGTGCCGCTCCATCGCTCATCTTCTCCACGTTCAACAGCTTGGGCAAAACCACCGGAGGGCCCGTGGCCACCGGCTGGAACAACAACAACTACCGGCCATCGGATGTGACGCACATGAACGACATGCCGACGGGATCGGTGAACAATTCATCCAATGCCATCGACCGGTTCTGGACCATTGATGCCAGCGAGGGCGGCTATGCTTACGGCACCCGGCCCACGGTGAACATCACCTTCGGATTCGACCCGAGAGAGACGGACGTCAACGGTGGCAATACCGCAGCCTTGTACACCACCAACAACAACCTGGTGGCCCAGCGTTTCAATGCGGGAACCAACCAGTGGTACGACATAGCGCCGCTGGGCACGCAAACAGGCAATACCGTGGGCGGAGTAACGCCCAGCGCCGCGAACTTCTTCCGCAGTTGGACCCTCTCCAACAAGAACCTGCCGTTGCCCATCCAGCTGGTCAAATGGGAAGGGCGTTGCACGGGGAATGTGGTGGAACTGAATTGGACCACCGCCAGCGAGCAGGACAATGCGTACTTCACCATAGAGAAAAGCCGCGATGGCGCGGATTGGGCCGCGATCGGCACGGTGGAAGGTGCTGGCAACAGCAGCAGCATGATCGGGTACGGCTTCACCGACCATGACGCCCAAAGCCTTGCCTACTACCGCTTGCGCCAAACCGACATCAATGGCACCACCACCGTGAGCAACACCGTGGCGGTGGGCTGCGGCGAGGGCCACGGTACGGCCATCGTGAACGCCTGGGACGACGGCGGCCACCTCAACCTGGTGGTTTCCTCCACCACCGATGGCCTCTTTGACCTGGTGCTGATGGATGCCCAAGGCAAGGTGATGGCCGCACGTACCTCCCAGCTGATCGTTAGCGGCACCACCACCTTGCGCCTGGAAACGCAACCCATCGCCACCGGCATTTACGTGGTGCAGTTGTACAACGCGGCCCACAGCATGAGCCGCAGGGTGCACTTGGATTAAAGGAAAAGGGGTGATGGCCGGCACGAGCGGGGCCGCCCGGATCTGGCGGCCCCGCTGCCGTTTCCGCGTTTGCGTCCATGCCTCACCGCGCCACTTTTACCGCCCGCTGCACCACCACGGCACCGTCCAGCAGGTAGGTGCACAGGTAGGTGCCCACCGCCAGCTTGCTGGTGTTCCACGTGTAGCGGTATGCACCCGGCTCGGCCATTTCCTCGCGTAGCGTGCCCAAGGGCTTGCCGTCCAGGGTGGCCACTTGCAGCACCACCTTGCCTGCCTGCGGCACGTAGTATGCCCACGTGGTAAGCTCGGCCACCGGGTTGGGGATGATCTGCAGGCGCTGTTCCATCAGCTCGCTGGAACCGGTGCTCTGCTTCGGTGCCGCGCCATCTTGCGGGGCCATGCCGGGAGTGCGGCGCAGCATTGCTCCACGCGGGTTTGGAGCTGGGCGATCTGCGCCTGCTGCGCCTGGTAACCCGCGATCAACAAGGGGATCAGCCCCTGGTAGTTCATGGCCTTGAAATCGATCGCCGGGCTCAGCTCCGTACCGGCGCTGTCCGCCATGGCCGGCTGATGGATGGTGGTGACCAGCTCGGGCACTACCGCTTCCACCTCTTGGGCGATCAAGCCGTACTGGTGCTCGGAGGGCAGGTTCATGTAGCTGAACGCCTCCAGGTTGAAGTCGTAGGTCTTCGGGCTCAACTGCATAAGCTTGTCCATGGCCGCATCCGCCGGCAGCTCCTCGATGTTCTGCTTGAATTGTTCATCGCTGGAACTCCAAACACCTCCCGTCGTGTAGGTATAGCCCGGGAAGTAGCCCGCCCACTTGGTGTGGCTGTTAGCCCCACCGCCCGATGTATAGAGATCCGGGCCCATGGTATAGCCGAAAACGCCGTAGCACACGGTGGCCCCATCATCAGCACGTGCCAGGCCATATACCCCAGTGCGCTGGCCGGAGGGGAATGGGACGGAATCCTGATCGCCTACAATGCCGGTCACCCCGATATTTCGGGTGGCAGTGCCCAAGGCACCTCCCCAAGTGCCAATCGAATAGTTGGTACCGTTGTAGCTCACACCCTGGGTACCTATGGAGGTCCCGGCCACATCATAGGCATGGAAATCCCCGGCGATGGCCACATTGCAGGTGCCGTGCGTAAGGGCTTGCACCCCGCGCGTGCTCTGGCCGCCGCCGCCGGTAACGTTGAAGCGGGCACCGAAGGCCAAGGTGCCGGCCCCGCTGGCCGTGGAGGCCACCTCCATGCCGAAGGCAGACTGGCCCGTAGTGTTGACCACCAAGCCGTTGGCCAGGCCGGATTTGGTGACATCCACCCGCGCTCCGGCGGACATGTTGGCATTGCCATTGGTGTTGCGCACGTTCAGGCGGGCGGGTGCCACGCCCGAGCCGAGGTCCACGCCCATGCCAACGGCATCCACCGCATCGGGGCAGTTGGCGCTGATCGGCCCAAAGGCCGTGGATACATTATTGAACGGGCCCGCGTTCAGGGTCCACTCGCAATCCGTCGCATTCGCGATGGCCGAGGCCGGCACCCACTTCACCACGCCGCGTTCGCCGCTGGGTGCCGCGGTCGTATCCACCACCATCAAAACGTAGTTGCTGTCTGCCGGCGCATCATCGGGCAGCTGGCGGATGCGCAGGCGGCCGTTGAGCAGATCAACACGTTCGGTCGGGTCCAAACCTGCGGTAAGCCAGTCACCGACACCAAAGAACGTCTGGTTGCCGATGCTATCCGGGGTGAACCGGGCCGCCTCCAATCCATTGAGTTGGCCAGCGACTCCGTTGGCTGCGGTATTGTCCGCGACGAATATGAACTTCAGCCGGTCCGGGCCGGGATGGACCAAGGTGTTGTCCGACCAGGCGATCACCGTGTGATTGCTCGCGCCGCCTTCATCCTTGAGCCCGAAATAGCTCTGGTCCGTTTGCCGGGTGATGGTCATGCCCGACTGCATCCACGGCCGGAATCCTGAATCCTGGGACCCGCCGGCATCGAGATGCAGTAACGAGAATGGTTGCGCGACCAGCCCACTGGTGAACGCACCCAGCCCTAGATGCCCGCTCAGGTTAAGGCCCGTGTAGCCGTTGATCGACCCTGTTGTGATGGTGGGCAGCAGCCGCATGCGCAGCACGTTGTTCGTGCGCCACTGGATCGGTTGGTTCACCCGTGTCTCGATGCTCAACGGAATGGTGCTGCCGACATCGGCACCCAACCACTCGTTGTTATTGATGAGGTTCCCTCCCGGAAGCCTGTTCCAGAACTGGGCGCTTCCCGGTTGTGCGGTGAGCCATGCCAGGCCCATCGCGATAAGTATTCTCCGTTCCATGGTCGTTCGTTTTATTGGTTGAACGACCGGTGTGCTATGGCCATACGAACTTCTGAACGAACGATCTACCCTTGCTTTCCACCTGCAGCACATACAATCCCTTGCCCGTGGGCAGTTGCACCTGCGCAGACCCCGTTTCACCGCTTACTCGCTGGCACATGCGACCGATGGGGTCGGACACCGTGACCTGGATGGGGGCATCCCACCGCACCGTCACGACCCCGTTCCCGAGATCCACCTTCGGTCCACCTTGATCCAGATCCGCCAGCCCGGTACCATGGCATCCCACATCCAGCGGCACCACTTCCACCCCATCGAACAGGTAGTAGGTGATATCCGTCCAGGAACCGCCGTTCGCGTAGCCGTTGGTGAGCGCATCGGTGAAGAAATTGCCCAGCACCACGTACGCGTAGGCACTATCGGCCACGATGGTTCCTTCCACCAGGGTCCAGGCCACGGTATCCACTACCGGCACGGTGGTGCGCAGGTGCGCGAAATTCCGGAACTCGAAGGGTGGGCCTGAAATGCCCGGCCAGGCATTGGAGACCGTGATGAGGAGCATGCCCACATTGTTGCAGACACCACCGCCGTTCGGAAGCCAGTACGTCCCACCATATGCCGGGTTCGTACGGAAACGTAATTGGTAGCTGCATCCAGGCACCAACGGTTCCAGAAGCGCCGCACCCATGTATTCCCGGTAATCCTCACCGCCATCGTAGGTCCGGACTCCAGCGTAGGCATCACCCTCCCACGGATACTGGAAACTCCATCCGTTGTGGGGCACCGACACCAGGCTGTCGTAGCCACCGTCACCGCCCGCACAGGCGTTGAAGTGATCCGGGCTGTTCATCCAACTATACCAGTGCAACGGTCTGGAGCCTACGTTGAAGCAGCATTGCCAACTGCAGCTGTCCTCCGGCAGTTCAAAACCGGGGTTGGGCACCAGGTTGGTCTGCGCTTCGCAGCGCAGGGCAGCGAATAGCCCCAAGCAGCCCAGTACGCAACCCATGCGGGCAGCGAGCCAACGGAGGTTCATCGCGCGGGAGTTCATTTGTTCGGTTCGTATTGGCCGGAAGCATCGTTCCGGTCCGTGAAAAATACAACGCAACACACGTTCATCACGCGTGCGTGTCTTCCCTTGCGGTGGCCGGGAGGGGCCGTTCGCCTTGTGGCAAACGCGCTCTTGTGGAGCGCACCTAGCTATGGAATGGTGGTATCGCGTCCATGGCAGAATGGATTGAAGCCCTCACCCCGGCCCTCTCCCAGGGAAAGGGAGAAATGCAAGCGAGGGCGTACGGTGAAGGCCGTTGTGGAAAACAAAAACACCGCAGCCTTGGGGCCACGGCGGATACATCTACCTTGTATTGCTGGAATACTACCTGAGGGCCTGAGGGCCTGAGGGCCTGAGGGCCTGAGGGCCTGAGGGCCTGAGGGCCTGAGGGCCTGTGGGCCTGTGGGCCTGTGGGCCTGTGGGCCTGTGGGCCTGTGGGCGCAACGCGCAAGGCGCAAGCCAAACATAGAGGCTATGTGCAGTTGCGCGTTCATGATGGAACGAATGTAGCGAAATGCTGTTGGATCGCAAACGGTGGTGGAAGGTTGAGCCGCAGGGTCCGCTTTTGGCCAGAGGTATTGGTTGGCGAGACACTGCGGGGCGCGCAAAACGCGAGCGCGGGCATGGGGAAATACAAGGCGTGCAAACGGTGGTGAAAAGGTTGGGCCGCAGGGTCCGCTAATGTTCGCAGATGCAGGTTGGCGGGACCCTGCTGGAGCATTAGGAGTAACAGGGCAACTCAATACGCCCGCCTCCGGAATGCTATGGCTGCCGCCAGGATCAGCAACAGCACCGATGCCGCATAGGCTCCCTTGCCGATATAGTCTCCGTGGCGCACATAGAAGGTCTGGTCGCTGCGGGCACGCACGGTTGCGCGGATCGCCGCAGGCACCCACCACCCGGTGGTTTGATGGAGGTCGCCGCGCTGATCGATGAAGCAGGAGATGCCGGTATTGGCGCTGCGGGCCACATCGCGGCGGGTTTCCACGGCGCGCAGCTTGCCGTAGAGCAGGTGCTGGTGGTAGCCGGGGGTGTTGCCCCACCATCCGTCATTGGTCATGATCACCAACAGGTTGGCGCCGTTGCGCACGTGGGCGGCCACGTGGTCGCCGTAGATGCTCTCGTAGCAAATGATCGGCGCGAGGCCCAGGCGCTTGGGGGCGGTCCAGATCACTTCACGATCTTCCTGGGTGCCCAAACTGCCGGTAGTGCCGCCCAGGTCCAAGGCCAGTCCGGCCAAGGAACCCAGCACGTTCTCGAACGGCATCAATTCCACCCCGGGCACCAGCTTGGACTTGTTGTAGTCCTCATGGCTGCCATCGGCACGCACCAGCAAGGCGGCGTTATAGGCATCGAAGGCGCGGTCCATGCCCTCGAGCACACGGGCGGAAACGGGATGCTCGGCACCCGGCGGATAGAGCCTTGCGGCGGACATGCCCGCGATCACCGCGGCACGCGGCCACGGTTGCAGGAACGTGTGGATCCGTGCCAAGCTGCGGCTATCGCTCATATCGTTCTCCCAAAGGCCGTGAAAGAGCAACCTGCCGTGATCATCGGACAAGGTGGTGGGTTCCTGCAGGGCCGTCTCCGGCATCACCACCAGCGCAGTGGCGCTGTCCATCAGCGGCGCGGCTTGCCGGAGCATGCGCTCCAACTGCTCCATGGGGTCGATGGCCCCGAACTTCTCTTTGTAGGGATCGATGTTGGGCTGCACCACCACCACCTCGGCGGGATCGCCTGCTTGCTCGAAGGTGGCGTATCGCAGGAGGGAAGCCGCCCAAGGGAGCGCGATCACGGCCATGGCCAGCACGGCCGGGCGGGTGACCATGCTCCGTACGTTTTGCGGGCGTTGCATGGCCAGTTGCAATATGGCGATGTTGGCGGCCCACACCCAGATGGTGCCTCCCAAGTGGCCGGTGAACTCGTACCACTGCACCCAGGCGGTATCACCGGCAAAAACATTCCCCAAGGTGAGCCAGGGCCAGCTGAGGTCCCAGTGCATGTGGAACCGCTCGAAGGCCAGCCAGAACACCACGAGCGCCCCACGGGCCCAGGCGGCGCCCAGCGTACGGCGTACGATGCGGAAGAGCAGCCAGGGCACGGACATCACCAGCACGTTGCCCACGTTGGGCCCTATGAGGGTGAAGAGCCGGGTGGCCGTGTGTTCGCTTACGTTGAACAACCACCAGGTGGTGGCGATGTTCCACACCAGCAAGGCCAGCATGGCGTAGGGCATGAAGTTGCGGGGCCGCTCCCCTCTCGGGCTTTGTGCGTAGCGCTCCTCGGCCCACAGCAGGGGCACCCACGCCACGAAGATCAACGGGGTAATGCCGCCCACGGCGGGCCAGGCCAAGGCCAGCAGCACACCCGACAACAGCGCGCTGCGCAGGTAGAAAGAGCGGTTCCGCATGCGGCCGAAAGTAGCGCCGGGGCCCAAGCCGATCAGCGCAGCAGGTACATCTTGCCGAAGCCCTTGGTGAAGTAAGAGCCCGCACCACCCTCACGGTGTTCGATGTCCTGGCCATGCAACTGGGCTATGACGCGATAGAGGTACACGCCCCGTGCCAGGCGGTCGCCGAACTGGTCGGTGCCGTCCCAGGCAAAATCCGTGATGTTGCGGCCCACGTGCAAGGGCCCCAGTTCGGCCATGGACACCTCGCGCACCACGCGCCCGGTGACCGTCATGATCTGGATGCGCATGGCGGTGGGGGTTTCGCGGCCGGTAAGGGTGAACACGAAGCGGGTGCTGGTGGTGAAGGGATTGGGGTAGTTGAGCACTTCGGTGATGGTGGGCCTGTTGATCACCTCGAAGTTCACGCTATTGTCGCGGTTGCCGCTGGCGTTGCGGCTCTTGTCGGTGGCTTGCACGGACAGGCGGTACTTGCCGTCCACCAGGAAGCTGGGCCGGTAGAACACGTTGCTCAGGTTATCGGTGCCTGTTGCGGGCACGAACTGCATCACCTCTTGCGTGCCCTCGCGGAAGTAGATGCGGCGCTGGGTGCCCGAGGGATCGGTGAGGTACACTTTAAAGAGTGCCGTGTCGCCGGGTTCATTCACCAGCAGCACCTGGTTCTCATCCTTGAGGGTTACCTGGATCTCCGGCTGTGCGCTCACGATATCGCCGTCCAGGATATGGATACCGTCGAAGGTGATGTCCAACAGGGGGTTCTCCAAGTCCTGCTGAACGAGGAACCGGATCTCGGCGATGTTGTTGAAGTGGTACTGCTCGGGCTGGTCGTACCACTGGGTGAGGGTATCCACCGGGTTGGCCTCCAGGCGCATGGTGTTGGGGCCTGGGAAAAGCAGGGTGCTGAAGCGGATGGTATCGCGCAGCACGGCACCGGCCTGCAAGGGTGGGTTGCGTTTGTAGTGCACGCGGCCCGTTTGGTTGTCGGCCCCGGTGATCCAAGCGGTCATCAACAGGCTGTCCATGTCCACCTGTCCGATGTTGTGCACGGCCACCATCACTGCGGCATCCTGGCCTTCGAAGAGGCTGTCCACCTGCACGTACAGTCCTGCGGGCGGGTCGATGGCACATTCCGGCGCGGGATTTCCCAAGAGCTGCCAGCGTTTGAACTGGGCGGGCAGGGGCGTTACGGCCGAATCATTCCAAAGCGATCCCTTGAGGCGCAACTGCGGATACTGCTGAACGCCGGGCAGCCCCTGCAGGTCCACGTTACCGGCGAGGCCCGGGAGGTCGAGCAGCGGCACTTCGGTCCCGGCGGGTGACACGCCTGCGAGCTGCACCCGGACGCTGTCGGCGGGCTGCATGGGTTGCAGTTGCCAGTTGAGGCCCTCCCAGCCCAAGGCTTCGTGGGAGCGCGGCGCTTGTACGGAACCGCTGCGCGCATTCAGGTCCATGTAGGCCACCATGTTGATGAGGTCGGTGGGCGTGGCGCCCCACACTTCCTGCACCGAGGCGGGAACTCCTTTTTTGCAGAAGAAGATGTACGGCACACTGTCGGGCACGGCACCGCCCGCCAGATCATTGGCACCCAAGGCAGCCAGGGCCGCCATGGCGTTCGATCCTTCGAGCGCGGTGCGCATGAGCCGGTAATAGGTATACACCAGCACGTAGTGGCCATCGGGAATGTCCGCGGTGAGCAGGTTGGCCATGCTGTCCATCTGGGCCGGGGCGTGGAACCAGAAAACGAAGTGCTTTTCTTGTCGCAGGCGGCCGCAGGCACCTTCGTTGTTGATGTTGCCCACATAGCGGCCCACCCCGCCGTAGCGCGTCATCCACGAGGTGAAATCGAAAGGATCCACCACGGCCACGTTCATGGAGGGAAAAGGCCCGCACCCTTGGGACTCCTGCATCTCCAGGTCCTTGGTCCAGTAGCTCTGCACCCAGCTCTCCCCGCGCACCTCGCAGCCGATCTGGTGCTGGCCACCGGCAAACTTGAACTTGCGCTCGGGCCGCACGTGTTCCACCAGGTTGTAGTCGTCGTCCTTGAACTGGAAGAAATGCGACTGCCCCCAACCGGTGCGCCCCGTGATGTACTGGAAGGAGAACTCATGCCAGTTGTATCCTCCTTGGCCCGTGCTGTCCAATGTGCAACGCCAGTAGTACACGGTGCTGTCCTGCAGGGAATTGAGGACGTAGATGGCCGCGGGTTGCCACTCCACCACGCCGCCCGGGGCCACCAGCGTGTGCTGCTCCATCACCGGACTGTCGTACTGGTCGGTGGTGTCGATCTGGAAGACATAGGTGCGCGGCGGCGCAAACGGATCGCCAGTGCTGGCCTTCAATACGGGAGCGGGGAGCGGTGTGATGGCGAAGTTGTACGGCTCCACCGGCAGCAGGTCGCCCACGGCAATGGTGATGCGTATGGTCACTTGGTTGTTGCCCAGGTCATCGAGTTCCGCGATCAGGTCGGGATCCAGGTCCAAGCGCACCTGCAGGTCGTTGATGCCCAGGCCGTCGTTGCCCGCTTGAACGGGCAAGGTGAAGGTCACCGTATCCTGGAAGGCGTTCATGGTCACTTGTTGGAGCAGGGGCGGCAAGGTGACGCCGGTGGCCTGCAGGCTGCGCTCCAGCACCACGGAGAACGTTTGGTGCGTGCCCATGCCGATGTTGCGGAAGACCACGCGCACCTGGAAGGAATCGAGTTCGGCGGTGACCTGCGCAGGCAGCACGGCCACATCCTCCAGGGCAACTTGCAGGTCGGGCATGGCGGGGGAGTTCATCACCAGGGCGGGGTCGCCATGGAGGGTCATGGTTTCCGCGCTGTTCACCGCCTCAATGCTGCCGATGGCGATCTGGTTGAACGCCGCGTAGCGCATGTGTGCGCCGATCCCCTTGCCGTAGTTCACCTGGCTGAAGCTGCGGTAGAAATCCTGGGAGTAGTGGGTGAGCATGTTGGAGAGGCCCACGTCCACGGAAGAAAGGAAGGCCACGGCCCCGGCGTTCTCCGGCAGTACGAACTGTTCGCTGCTGCTGGTGGGGTCGTACAGGTGCAGATCGCCGGTATAGCAGGAGTTGCCCAGCACGGTGGGGAATTTGCCGTTCCAGTCGTAGTTGGTGGGCACGTCGGTGGTGATGTCGAAGCCGCCGCCGAAGGCATGGGCGAAGAAGGTCATGAGGGTGACCCCGTTGGCGATCATGTCGGCCACGCTGTCGGCCGCAGCCTGCTCGATCACGTCCCCGCCGTTCTTCACGAACTTGGTGACGTGGCCGAAGAAGGCCGTGTCTTCGGCGATCGCCTCAAAGCTGTTGAGCGCATTGTTGAACTGGTTCCACTCATCGGCCGTATTGCCGCCGCGGAAGTGCAGGATGTTCTTCATCCACGCTGCCGGGGGCTGGCGTTCCACGGAATCCACCTTGGCGAGGTAATGCAGCACTTGCTCGGGCGTGCTGGCTGCCAGCCGGCCCACGGGTACCGAAAGGAAGGCCGGTTGGTCACCGCTGAAGTTGAGGCCGAAGGAGATGTCGCTGGAAGGCCAGCCGATGGTGGGCACCAGACAGGCGGCAGCCGCCAAGGGGTCCTTGCGGTAACCCCGCTGGTAGGACAAGCTGCCGGTGGCCGGCGCCTTCACGCTTTTGCCGATGAGGAACATGCCTTGGGGATGCGACGGCGCATGGTCGTACACAAAGCGCAGGTAGTTGCGGATGGCCAGCGGATGCTGGCGAATGCCGGCGGCGAACTGGTCATACAGTTGCTCCACATCGGCTACCACGGTGTTGTGGCGGTTGTAGGGGTTGGTTTGCCGGTAGTTGGCGTACTGCTGGGCCTCGGCCATCAGTTTGGGGTGGGTCACCACCACCAATGCCGAATCGGGCAGGCCGGCAGCGGGGTCGGTGAAGAAGCCGGTGCCGTTCACGGGGCTGAGGTTGGTGATGGGCATGATCCCTGTTGCACTGGCCACCACCAGGCGCATGTCCTGTGCGGAGGCCGGCACCACCGCCTTGAAGTTGAATCCGTCCTGGGCGGCTTGGATGCGGTGCAGTCCGTTGGGCGCCCAAGCGTAGACCAAGGCAGCAGCCAGGCCTGTACAGGAGATCAATACGCTGTCCGTTCCGGCTTGGCCGGGCAATTCCACGGTGGTGGGCCCTACGAAGCTGAAATCCCTGGGAAAGCGGATGCTCTGCCAGGCTGGCGCGGAAGCATCCAGGTAGTCCGGCGGCATGGAGGGGCAGGCCAGGTCATGAATGGCCGAAACGTTCACCGTGGTGCTGGACCCGGTCACGGTGGCTGCAGGCAGTTCAACGGCATACCGGAGCAGGGCATAGCCTTGGAAGACCGTATCGGCATAGATGGTTCCGCCGTGCTCCACGCGCAGATGGTGGTCTTGGCAGAAACTGCCACCGGGGTTGTTCAAGCTGGCCAGCACCAAGCGGTAGGTGGAGGGCGGCGGGTCCGGGCCGGTGTACAACTGCGGCAATGCCAAGGGGTAGGCACGGGTGGCATCCGCGCCATTGGCGGCGATGGTCTGGTTATGGAAATAGCCTTCGGCTTCGTTGAGCTTGCAGATGGAGGCCCCCAGGGAGGTCCGCTTGCCGGTCTGGTAGGCAAAGGGGTAGGTGAGCAAGGTGGTGCCCCAGCACCAAGGCAACGGTGTATATGCCGCCCAGTTGTTGCTCCCCGATGGGATGGTGCGCAGTGCTTCGGCTTGCGGCCCCCAAGTGAGGAAATAGCGGATGGTATCGTTGTAGAGCGAGTAATAGGGATTGTTGATGTGGGCCGGGTCGTCCCAGAGGGCACTGTCCAGCCAGGCATCGTTCATGGCGCCGTGGAACTCGATAAAATCCGTGCCATCAAAAGTTCCATCCTGTTCGCCTTCCACATGAATGGGCACCTGCCGGCCCCTGGCATAGAGCTGGATGGTGCGCGGGTCCACGCTCGTTACAGGGAAGCCCGCATTGGCCAGGGTGGTGGAATCGATGCGGCGCAGGCCGTCCTGCCAGATCTTGAAGCTCCAATACTGCCGGTCGTACTGGATCCACTCGTTGCCGTATGGTTGGGCCCAAGCCTGAAGGCTGAAGGCCATAGCTGCGGCAAGGAGCAGCAAGGGCCTCATGACCGGGGCTGCTTGAACAGGTCGAACCGCAGGGAGAACACGTTGGAGTAGAGGGCCACGCTGTTATCGCCGATATCGGTGAGGGCGTAATCCAAGGCCACGCTCTTGATCTTCAAGCCCACGCCGATGTTGGGCTGGAAGTTGAGCGAACGCTGGTCGTGGATGTCGGTGACGTACTGGAAATTATTGACCCCGGCCCTTACATAGACCACTTGGGCATAGCCCACCTCAAGCCCCAAGCGGGGGTCTCCGCTCCAGGTACTGGAAGCGATCAGGGCATTGCGCTTGCCATCAAAGGTGTTCTCCAGGTCGGCCTCTACGAGCAGGTCCACCTTGCTGCCGAACCGGAAGCCGCGCGCCACGCCCAGCACCAGCCGCGGCAGGGTGGCCTCCACTCCGTTGACCGGGAGTTCGTTGCCGGTTTGCAGGAATACGTCCTTGGTGCGCTGGTCCAGGGTGTAGCTCCATGCGTTGAAGGTGCCGGTGATGTCGCGGCCCACGGCGGCGAAGCGCCAATTGCCGCGGTCGTACTGCAGGCCTGCATCCAAGCCGAAGCCCCAAGCCTTGGCAAAGGGCCCCACGTTGCGGTAGATCACCTTGGCATTGGCCCCCAAGCGCAGCCCGGGCACTTTCAAGCGGCGGGCATAGCTCACCAGGAAGGCGTTGTCCGTGGCGGAAAAGCTGGTGATGCGGTTGTAATCGACGTTGCCGTTGTTGTCGATCAGCTCGGTGGTGTTGGGGATGTTGTCCACCCCGAAACGCAGGTAGGAGAAACCGATGACGCTGGCCGAATCGATGGGTTTGGCCACCGCGAGGTAGTCGTACTTGGCGATACCGGCGAAATACTCGCTGTGCATGGCGCCCACTTGCAGGTCGCCGCGCACGCCCAGCAGGCCGGCGGGGTTCCAATAGCCGGCGGTGACATCGTTCACCACGGCCACCTGTGAATAGCCCATGCCCAAGGAGCGTGCGCCCACGCCGATGGAGAGGAATTCGTTGCTGTATTTGGGCGCATCCTGGGCCTGGGCGGCCATGGTGGCGAACAGCGTTGCACCGCCTGCCAAGATCAACCGCACCTTCCCTCCCACTGCTTTCATGTTGTTGTTGTTGGTCGCTCCTTCTAACCGAAGGCGGCCCGGAATATTGCCCGAAAATATCCAACTTCGCGCCATCTTGGCCCGTTCAGTGCGCATACCCGACCTGTTGACCACGGCGAACCTAGTGTGCGGGGCGGCATCGGTGCTGCTCACCTCGCAAGGGCAATTGACGATCGCTTGTTGGTTGCTTTTCCTGGCGGCCGTGTTCGACGTGCTGGACGGGCTGGCGGCGCGGGCTTTGGGCGGGGGTACGGCCCTGGGTGCGCAGCTGGACAGTTTGGCGGATATGGTGAGCTTCGGTTTGGCGCCGGGCTTTGCCTTGTGGTCCGTTGCCATGGCCGGTGGTCCCGAGGGCCTGTTCTGGTGGGCGGGGGCAGCCCTGTGCATCTGCATCGCCTCGGCCTGGCGCCTGGCCAAATTCAATGTGGATGACCGGCAGCACAGCGGCTTTCTGGGGCTGCCCACGCCGGCCAACGGGTTGTTCTGGGCCAGCATGGTGCTGATCGCCGAAGGCCGGGGCTTCCCGTCCACCGCCATGGCCCAAGCCATGGGGTCCTGGTTGGGCGGGGCCTTGCTCACCCCGGTGGCCGTGTTCGGTGCGGCCTTGTTGCTGGGCTTGCTGATGCTTTCCGAACTGCCCTTGCCGAGCCTGAAGTTCAAGCACGGGGGCTGGAAGGGCAATGAGGTGATCTTCCTGCTGTTGCTGGGGGGAACGGCTTCAGCGTTGTTGTTCGGGCTGCTTGCCGTTCCTTTGCTGCTGATCCTCTACGTGCTCAGCCCCCTCTGGGGCCGGATCTTCCAAACCACGCCATGAAGACCTTCCTCGCCTCCATTGATGTAATGCCGCATGACAACCTGCTGGACCCCCAAGGCAAGGCCGTAAGCGGCAGCATGGGCAACCTGGGCCTGCCCGAGATCACCAACGTACGCATCGGCAAGCACATCACCCTGCAGGTGCAGGCCGCCGACAAGAAAGCCGCAGAGGCCAAGGTGGAAGAAGCCTGCAAGAAGTTGCTGGCCAATTTGGTGATGGAGAAGTACAGCTTCGCAGTGACCGAAGGTTGAAGGGCGGTTGAGTTCGCAGGGCGGGGTTGGCAGTAGTCAGTGCCGGACGGAGCCGCCCTGCTCACCTGCCAACTGCCTGCTTCCGGCCGCCCTGCTTGCGCCTTCCGCCTTGCACCTTTCGCCTTCCGCAAGGCGTGTCGCACAATACCTAATCCCCGCAGTTGCACGGCTGGGAGAAGAAGATCTTCACGGCGGGCAACAAGGCGGCGATCCGCTCCATTTCGGCCTGTGAGAACTGGATGGCACGCAGGTCCATGAAGCGCAAACCCTGCATGCCGCTGATGGCCTCTGGGAAATCGCCGAGGTCATTGCTCCAGAGGTCCAGTGAAAACAGCTGTTTGAGGCTGCCCATGCAGGCGGGCAGGCCCTCGAGGCGGTTGCGGTGCATGTCCAGCCGTTTGAGGTGCTTCCACTGGCAAACGGCATTGGGGACCTCGGTGAATTTGTTCCGTCCGGCGCTGAACTCCTGCATGTACTGCAATTCGTTCATCCAGGGGGGAAGCACGCGCAGCTTGTTGCGGCCCAGGTCCAAGGCATTGAGGTTCTTGAACTGGCGGACAGCCTCTGGCACGGCCTTGAGGTTCTGCTTGGAAAGATCGAGGCGGTACACGCTGTCGGGCTGTTGAAGGGCGCGTTCCAAGTTGCGGAAGGTGCGCACCGTGTCCAGTGCGGCCTGTGGCAGCAACTGCGCTTGTGCACTTGGCGCCTGCAGCAGCAGGGCCAAGGCCAAGCCCGGGAACGGAAAGCGCAGGTTCATCATTCAGCCAACACGCGCAAGGCTTCTTCCTTGTCCACGGCAATGCGGTGCTTCATGGCCTCCATGCTGGCAAAGCGCAGCTCATCGCGCAGCCGTTGGTGCAAACGCACGGTGATGGGCTCCCCGTAGATCTCCCCGTTCAGGCCGAACAGGTGGGCCTCCACGGTGCGCGGGCCATGGTCGGTAACGGTGGGCCGCACCCCGATGCTCATCATGCCCTTGAATTGCCCCTGTTTGGTGGTGGCCGTTATGGCGTACACGCCGTTGGCGGGGATCAGCTTGTGGGGGTCGATGGCACCGATGTTGGCCGTGGGCCAGCCGATGGTACGGCCCAGCTGATCGCCCTTCACCACCAGCCCTTGCAACGGATAGGCGTACCCGAGCCAGATATTGGCCTTGGCCACATCGCCGGCCAGCAGGGCCTCGCGCACCTTGGTGCTGCTCACCTTCACCTCATCGATCTCCCGGGCGGGGATCTCCTCCACGCGGAACCCGTGGGCCCTGCCCGACCGGCGCAGCAGGCCGATATCGCCTTCGCGGTTGCGCCCGAAGCGGTGGTCGTAGCCGATCACCACGGCATGCACGCCCAGTTGGCCCACCAGCACCTCGCGCACATATTCATCGGCATGCATGCGGCTGAAGGCCCTTGAAAAAGGGACCACCACCAAATGGTGCAGTCCGGCTTGGGCCAGCAACTGCTGCTTTTCGGCCTGGGTGTTCAGCAGGCGCAGGTCATTGTCGTTGGGGTAGAGCACCAGGCGCGGGTGGGGATGGAAGGTGAAGAGCACCGTCTCCCCATCTTCCTGCCGGGCCACGGCACGCAGGCGGTCCAAGATCACTTGGTGGCCCAAGTGCACCCCGTCGAAGGTGCCCGTGGTAAGCACGGGGCGCTTCACCCCGCGGAAAGAGCCGATATCGGTATGTACCTGCATGGTAGCCCCCACCCTTCGGAAACCGGGGGTGTAAAGCTCGCACGGCCCGGGCTAACGGCCATGCCCTGCCTTCCCACGCCACGTGCCCAACTTGTTGATGAGCCGTGGAAGGCACTGCCCTCGACGAGCATCATACTCTTGTTTTTCAGGTGTTTATGATCGGACGGCAGGCCATAGTTCATCAACGATCCGTTTGAGATTGGGAATCCCTTTCTACCTTCGCGCCCGCAAAAACAGGGCACGCGCCCCATCCATCCGCACAACATGTCCAAGCACATTGGTAAAGTGGTCCAGGTGATCGGCCCCGTGGTCGACGTTCGTTTCGGGTCCGGCAACGACCTTCCCAACATCTACGACGCGCTGCACGTGAAGCGCGAGGATGGCTCGGTGCTGGTGCTGGAAGTGCAGCAGCTGATCGGTGAGGACACGGTGCGTGCGGTGAGCATGGACAGTACGGACGGCTTGGCCCGCGGTGCGGAAGCCGTTGGCCAAGGCCAGCCCATCAGCATGCCCACGGGCGAGGCCATCAAGGGGCGCCTGTTCAACGTGGTGGGCAATGCCATCGACGGCATGGCCGAGGTGCGGGGCAGCAAGGGTGCCTCCATCCACCGCGAAGCGCCGAAGTTCGAGGAACTCACCACCAGCACCGAAGTGCTCTTCACGGGGATCAAGGTGATCGACCTGATCGAACCCTACTCCAAGGGCGGCAAGATCGGTTTGTTCGGCGGTGCCGGGGTGGGCAAAACGGTGCTGATCCAGGAGCTGATCAACAACATCGCCAAGGGCCACAGCGGTTATAGCGTGTTCGCCGGCGTGGGCGAGCGCACCCGCGAAGGCAACGACCTGCTGCGCGAAATGATCGAGAGCGGCATTGTGAAGTACGGCAAGGAGTTCACCGAGAGCATGGAAAAAGGCGGCTGGGACCTGAACAAGGTGGATGCCGAAACCTTGAAGACCTCCCAGGCCACCTTCGTGTTCGGCCAGATGAACGAGCCCCCCGGGGCCCGCGCCCGCGTGGCCTTGAGCGGTCTCACCTTGGCGGAATATTTCCGCGACGGCGACGAGGAAGGCGGCGGCCGCGACATCCTGTTCTTCGTGGACAACATCTTCCGCTTCACCCAGGCCGGTTCCGAAGTGAGCGCACTGCTGGGCCGGATGCCCAGCGCCGTGGGCTACCAGCCCACCCTGGCCACCGAAATGGGCGCCATGCAGGAGCGCATCACCTCCACCAAGCGCGGCTCCATCACCAGCGTGCAGGCGGTGTATGTGCCTGCGGACGACTTGACCGACCCCGCACCTGCCACCACCTTCGCCCACTTGGACGCCACCACCGTGCTGAGCCGCAAGATCGCCGAGCTGGGCATCTACCCTTCGGTGGACCCGCTGGAATCCACCAGCCGCATCCTCACCCCGGCGATCGTGGGCGAGCAGCACTATGCCTGCGCCCAGCGCGTGAAGGCCATCCTGCAGCGCTACAAGGAACTGCAGGACATCATCGCCATCTTGGGCATGGACGAACTGAGCGAGGAGGACAAGCTCACCGTGAGCCGCGCCCGCCGTGTGCAGCGCTTCCTCAGCCAGCCCTTCTTCGTGGCCGAGCAGTTCACCGGCACCCCCGGCGTGATGGTCTCCATCGAGGACACCATCAAGGGCTTCAACATGATCATGGACGGCGAGATGGACCAGTACCCCGAGGCCGCATTCAACCTCAAGGGAGGCATTGAGGACGTGATCGAAGCCGGCAAGAAGATGTTGGCCGAAGTGGCCTGAACGGTGCGTAGTTCGTAGTGGTCAGTTGATAGGGAACAGTACATGGAGCTACAGATCATCACCCCGGACAAGGAACTCTTCAAAGGCCAGGCCAAGAGCATGACCGTGCCCGGCGTGGACGGCAGCATCGGCTTCCTGGACCACCATGCCCCGCTGATCACCGTGCTGAAGGCCGGTGAGGTGAAGGTGACCCTGCCGGACAACAAGGTGGAGGCCTTCGCACTGAAAGGCGGCGTGGTGGAAGTGAGCAACAACAAGGTGATCGTGCTGGCGGAATAGCACAACCATTGAAAAGACCTCTGGAACGGGGCGGTGCGGAAGCATCGCCCCGTTTTTTTGTGCCCGCCCGTTCACATACCGGCATCCTTCCCGATAGGCATGTACAGCACCACCATGCCCATGCCCGTCATTACCATTCCAGAAGCACCCACAAACTCCTCCCGTACCGTGATCATGTTCGCCGTGGCGGAAGGCCAGGGCGTAACGCCGGAGCAGCTGCGCACGGGCACCCCGGGGATCTTGCTGAGCAGCAACGACCCACAGGTGTTGCTGAACGCCATCCGTGAGATGGGCAAAGGCAACTTGCCTGGTGACAGCAGCATTGCCCAGCGCGTGATGTTGCAAGTGACCGGGCCCGCGCTACACCCGGAAGCCTCGCTGGTGATCGACTTGAGCCCGCGGGAAAAAGAAGTGCTCAACGCGCTGGTGGAAGGCCTGAGCTACAAGATGATCGCCGCACGGCTCAGCATCAGCTTCGAGACCGTGCGCACGCACATCAAGCGCATCTATGAAAAGCTGCGCGTGCACAACAACACCGAGGCCGTGGCCAAAGCCTTGCGCAACGGCCTGGTGGAATATGCCTGAAACCAGAACAACACACAACCACATGAATTTGGACCGTACACTTCCATTGGCCATGGGGCTTGCCTTTGCGGCCGCCACCAGTGCCCAAGACCCGCGGATCGTGGTGCAGGGCGCGGCGGGCCCGTCCGTTTACACCAGCCTGGACACCGCCATCCAGGATGCCCAGCCCGGCGACAAGCTCTACCTCAGCGGCGGCAGCTTCCTCCTGCCCGCATCCTACACCGTGGACAAGCCCCTGCACTTCATCGGTGCGGGCATGCATCCGGACAGCTCGGCCGTCACCGGCGCCACGATCATCGACCTGGCCTCCGGCACCCTGCGGTTCACCACGGAGGCCAGCGGTACCACGTGTACCGGCATTGCCTTCGCGGATGCCGTGGGCTATGGAACTGAAGCTGCGGATGACGACCCCACCGGCATGGTGTTCCAGCGGTGCGACTTCACCGGCGGGCTGAGCTTAGGCTGGGCCGAAGGAGCCTCGTCCTCCACGGTGCTGGACGAGTGCGTGATCCGCCAAGGCAGCAACGTTCATTTCAATGGGCGTGGAGGCCGGGCCGTGGTGACCCGCTGCATCATTGATCACTGCGGTATCAACGTCTTCCGCCCGTCCGGCCTGTTCATGCGCAACTGCGTGGTGCTGAACGCGCAGTTGGCGAACTCGGACAATTCGATCGTGCAGAACTGCGTGTTCACGATCAACGCTGCCCCGTTGTACCAGGTACATGGTGCGCAGGTCAGCAACTGCCTGGTGACCGGCAGCGGGATGTTCAGCAACTCCACGAACAACTCCGAGACCAGCAACATCTTCGGGATACCGGCCGGGTCCATCTTCGTGAACGAGACGGACAACCTTTACCAGTACACCGACGACCTGCACCTGGCCCCCGGCAGCGCTGGGATCGGCATGGGCAATGACGGTACGGATATCGGCATCTACGGCACCCATTCGCCTTACAAGGCCGGGAACGTGCCCTACAACCCGCACTTCCAGCAGGCCCAGATCGACCCCGCCACCAATTGGAACGGCGAGCTGCCCGTGCAGGTCCGCACCGCTGCCCAAACCCACTGAGCCATGCGCAACACCAAGACACGGCTGCTGCTGCCCGCCCTGATCGCGTTGGCCGCCGGCACTGCGCACGTGCAGAACATCACGGGCTACCGGTACTGGTTCGACGATGATGTGGACGCGGCCACCACGGTGGACGTGACCCCGACCCCGGAGCTCGACGCCGCACTCTCCCTGAACAGCGCCGCGCTGCCGGCAGGACATCACCTGGCCACCATCCAGTTCCGCGATGCGGACGGCCACTGGGGAGCGCCTTGGACGGAGCACTTCACCCAGAAGGGCGGCACGGTGAACGCACTCGAATACTGGTTCAACGACGATGTGGCCAACGCCGCCACGGCCAGTGTGACTCCCGGCACCGCCCCCTTGATCACCACGCCCTTGGACGCCACCGCGCTCTCCGTCGGTTTCCACACGGTGACCGTACGCAGCGTGGATGCGGCCGGTGAACGGAGCGTGCCGTATACCGTGGCGTTCGCGCGCAACGGCGGTGTGATCACCGGCTATGAGTACTGGATCGATGAGGCGATCGCGGACCGCACCACGGGAAACATCGGGCCGGCGGGCGTGGTGGACCTGATCGACAACCTGCCCGTGCCCACCACCGATGGCAGCCACCTGTTCACCATCCGGTTCCACGATGCCGACGGCGGCTGGAGCGTACCACTGAGCAGCGCCTTCACCTTCTTCGTGGGGATCGCCGAGATCCCCGGTGTAAGCAACTACCTGCTGTTCCCCAACCCGGTGACTGACCGGCTTTCGCTGCGGCTGGATGCTGCGGATGCCCGCCCTTTGCAGATCGAGGTGCTGGACGCCGCAGGCCGCACCGTGCGGCAGCTGGGCACGTGGAACGTGGCGGGCACCATGCACAACACCTGGGACGCCTCCATGCTGGCCGGTGGCAGCTATGTGCTGCGCATCGGCAGCGGCGGGCGTTCCATGCAGATCCCCTTCGTGAAACAATGATCCCGGACCCGAACATGACCTCCTTCAAGCACATCCTATGCACCACCGCGATCGCGGTGACCGTTCCGGCGCTGGCCCAGGAACCCCGCATCGTGGTACAGCATGCCGGCAGCGTGCAGGTGTTCACCGACCTGGCCGAGGCCATCACCGAGGCACAGAACAACGCCGTGCTCTACCTGAGCGGAGGGTCCTTCGACCTGCCCGGAGGGCTGGCGTTGAGCAAGACCCTGCATTTCATCGGAGCGGGGGTGAACACCGACAGCACCGCCGCCACGGGGCCTACCATCCTCACCACGGGAACGAGCGCCTACTTCCGCCTGAATGCCTCGGCCAGCGGCAGCTCGTTCAGCTACATCACGTTCAATGTCCCGGGCAGCAGCACCTGCTTCGGCCTAGGCACGAGTTCGGTGGACCAGACCGTGCAGAGCGTCGAATTCCACCGCTGCGTCTTCTGGCAGGGCGTGGAACTGGGCGCGGTGACCCCTTGCGGTTCCACCTCGGCCTTCACGGAATGTATTTTCCATTCCGTCCTGAACGGACACGATGCCTCCACGCAGGTCACCCGGTGCATCTTCGATTACCAGGCAGGTACCGGAGCTGAGATCAGTGGGTTCGATGATGGCGGCTTGACCATGCTCAACTGCGTGTGCTTAGGCACGCGCATCGGCAACAGCAGCCTGTCCTACATCGCCAACTCGATCTTCACACGCACCACTGCCCCCTTCTGGCAAAGCAATTACATGACGATGATGAACAATCTGCTGGTGAGCGATGAACTGGCCGAGAACATGACCGACACCATTGTAAGCGACAACATCCTTGGTGTTCTGATCGGTTCCATCTTCATGGGGGAGAGCGACTCGGACTACCAGTTCAGCGACAACCTGCACCTGCAGGGTGACTGCCCAGGCATCGGGGCGGGCACGGACGGCACCGACATCGGCATCTATGGCACGGGCAGCCCATTCAAGGATGGCGCGATGCCGCACACGCCGTATTTCCGCAAGGTGGGCATCGCCGCCGGAACCGATGCGAGCGGCAATCTGCCCGTGACCGTGCGCGTGGTCGCACAGCCGAATTGACCTTTTTATCGAGTTGAAGCACACCGCCCGCCCGGGAGACCGGAGCGGGCGGTGTGGCTTGGGGTTGCCAGTTGTAAGTTGTTCGGTCGAACAACTTACAACCAACAACTGAACGCTGTTGCCCCGAGCGTGTACCGTAACGAAACGGCACATTCCTTGCCCTTCTTTTGCACCAAGAACATTCCCATGCAGCTTCGCCACCTTCTGATCCCCGCACTGTTCGCAGCCCTCACTACCACAGCGACGGGCACCGAAAAGAACGTTCCCTCCAAGCTCACCTCGGCGCGGGTGTTCCTGCAGGGTGCGCAGGTAACGCGCACGGCCAACGCCTCCATCCCCGCGGGCGCGAGCACCCTCGTGTTCACCGGGCTGGCGCAGAACATGGACCCGCAGAGCATCCAGGTGACGGGAAAGGGCGGCTACACCATCCTGAGCGTGAACCACCGGCTGAACTACTTGGCCGAAAGCCCGAAAAAGAAGGAGCTGGACGAGCTGCAAGGCCGGATGAAGAAGTTGGACAAGGACTTCGCCCACGAAAAGGCCATGCAGGACGTATGGGCCAACGAGGAGCAACTGCTGAACAAGAACGCCAGCGTGGGCGGGCAGCAGAACGGGGTGACGTTGAGCCAGCTCACGGCGGTGAACGACTACATCCGCGAGCGGCTGCGCACCGTAAAGGCCGGGTGGCTGGCGCAGCAGGAAAAGCTCACGGACCTGCAAACGGAGAAGAACAAGCTGCAACAGCAGATCAACGAGCTGCAGGCACTTGCGCAGCGCCCCACCAGCGAGGTGGTGCTGGAGATCAGCAGCCCGGCGGCGGCCAGCGCCAGCTTCGCGCTGAACTATTACGTGGGCCAAGCCTCCTGGGCGCCCGCCTACGACCTGCGCGCCACCGGCACGGGCAAGCCCATGGAGCTGCTGATGAAGGCCGCCGTGACCAACAACAGCGGCGAGGACTGGGACCAGGTGGAACTCTCGCTCAGCAGCGGCAACCCCGCTTTGGGCGGCGTGATGCCCACCCTGCAACCTTGGACCTTGTACACCTGGCGGCCCAGGCCCCTGTACCAGGAAAATTACGGTGGAGCCGCACCTTCCGCACGGGGTGCCGCATCTGAAAAACTGTCGGAGAGCCTGGTCACCATGGATGCCTTGGGCAGCCTCCCGGTGAACGTGAGCCAACAGGCCACCACCGTGGAATACGCCATTGCCACGCCCTTCAGCGTGCCCAGCGACGGCAGCCCGCACACCATTGCCGTGCAGCAGCATACCCTGCCGGCCACCTACGCCTGGTACGCCACGCCCAAGCTGGACAAGGACGTGTTCCTCTATGCGCGCACCACCGGCTGGGAAGACCTCTCGCTGTTGAGCGGCGAGGCCAACGTGTACTTCGAGGGCACCTACGTGGGCAAGAGCTTCCTGCAGTTGGCCACGCCCAAGGACACCCTGGACATCGGCCTGGGGCGCGACAAGGGCGTGGTGGTGGAGCGTGTGAAGCGCAAGGCGGCCAACGACAAAGGCGTCTTCGGCGGCAAGCGCACCGCCACCGTGGGCTGGGACATCACCGTGCGCAACACAAAGAACACCGCAGTGAACTTGGAACTGCGCGACCAATGGCCGCTGAGCCCCCAAAGCGAGATCGAGGTGAAGCTCACCGACAACGGCGGCGCCACGGTGGACAACACTACGGGCATGCTCACTTGGAAACTGGACCTCGCGCCCAAGGAAAGCAAGAAGCCGGGCTTCGCCTACACAGTGAAATACCCGAAGGAAATGCCGGTGGTGCTGGAGTAGGCTCCATTGTGCCAGCAGCGACGGTCCCGATCGAACCGCGCTTCCACCGCATGAAGCGCGCAGCCGCCCTTCGGGCATGCCTGTTGGATGCCACCGGACATTGCCGACAACGGGCGTGGGCCGTAAACTCGCATCACCTTGATCGCTTAAGCCATGCCATTACATGCCGTCCGCCACCTCCTGTTCACGCTCCTGTTGCTCCCTGCATGGGCGGGTGCCCAAACATTCACGGGAAACAGTGCAGCCATTCCGGACGATGGCAACAGCTTGGAGATCCCGCTTAACGTAACCGGCCTTTCCGCACCCTTGGACACCATCAGTTTCGGCCTGGAACAGGTGTGCATCACCATCGACCATGAATGGATCGCCGACCTCGATGTGAGCATCGTGGCACCGGACGGCACTGCGCGCCTGCTCACCTCCGGGCAAGGCGGCGACCAGGACCACTACACCAACACCTGCTTCCAACAGGATGCCGCACAGTCCATCGTGGACGGCTGGTCCCCCTTCACAGGCACGTTCAGGCCCATGCAGGACATCGGGGTGATCAACAACGGCCAGAGCGGCAATGGCCAGTGGAAATTGCGCGTGCAGGACACCTACCCATGGGGCGACGAGGGTTCGGTGGCCTCCTGGTCCATCACCTTCGGCAGCAACCCGGCCTCGCCGTTCCACCTGGCCTCATCGAACCTGCCCATCGTGGTGATCAACACCAACGGCCAAGCCATACCTGACGGCCAGAAGATCACGGCATTCCTGGGGATCGTGGACAATGGTGCAGGCAACCTGAACCATCCGAACGACCCTTGGACGGACTACGGCGGCAACATCGGCATTGAGCTGCGGGGCAACTCCTCCGACGCGCTCGCGCTGAAAAAATCCTACAGCTTGGAACTGCGTGACGCCTTCGGGCAGGACCTGGACGCGCCCTTGATGGGCATGCCCAGTGAGAGCGACTGGGTGCTGCTGGCCAGCTATTTCGACAAATCGCTGATGAACAACACGCTGAGCTTCCATTTGGCGCGGGCCATGGGCCGATATGCACCCCGCACGCGCGATGTGGAAGTGGTGCTCAACGGTGAATACGTCGGGGTGTACAACTTCGTGGAACGGATCAAACGCGGGCCCGGCCGCGTGGACATCGCCAAGCTGCAACCCGATGAAACTGTTGGCGACGACCTCACCGGAGGGTACATCTTGAGCGTTGACCGCGATGACGGCCCCATCAACGGCTTTATTTCCCCTTATGCACCGGCCGAAAGCGGCAATGGCCAATACATCTATTTCGAGCATCGCTACCCCCAGGGAGAAGACTTGGCCGTGGAACAACGCAACTACATCCAGGCCTATGTGGACAGCTTTGAGACCGCATTGGCCGGCCCGGAATTCATGGACCCGGCCACAGGATACCGTGCTTTCGCCGATGCCGCGTCGTTCATTGACCTGTTCCTGCTCAACGAACTGAGCCGCAATGTGGACGGCTACCGCTTGAGCAGCTACCTGTACAAGGACAAATTCAGCAACGGCGGAAAATTGAACGCCGGCCCTGCATGGGACTATGACCTTGCCTGGGGCAACGCCAACTACTGCCAAGGAGCGGACACGGCCGGTTGGGCATTCGCCTTCGGTGAAATATGCCCCGACGACGGTTACCAAGTACCCTTCTGGTGGCCCCGGTTCATGGAAGACAGCACCTTCGTGGACTCGGTACGCTGCCGGTGGGAAGCCCTTCGCGACAACATTCTTTCACCGGCCGCCATTGCGGAATTCTGCGACTCCGTAGCCAGCACGCTGAACGCCGCCCAACAGCGCAACTTCACCACCTGGCCCATATTGGGCCACTACGTGTGGCTCAACCCGGAGCCGGTGCCCGACACCTACGCCGGGGAAGTGCAGGAGCTCAAGGACTTCATGAACGGCCGCTGGGCATGGCTGGATGCGAACCTGCCCGGCAACTGCGGCTCCGGCACCGGCATTGCCGCCAGCACGCCCGTCATGGCCGCGCCCTACCCCAATCCTTTCCGCGATGCGGTGCATTTCCGCACGGCCACGGACGAGCCGGTAAAGGTGAGCGTGCTTGATGCATTGGGCCGCACCGTAGAGACCGCGGGGCCGTTCAACGGGCGTGGCGTACTCCACGGCCTGAAGCTGGCGGGGGATCTTGCACCGGGCACCTACCTCATCCAGCTTACCGGAAGATCCGGTAGCCGCTCCACCTTCCGCCTGCAGCACTGACTTGGGCGCTGGTGGATCAGCCGGCAAGGCCCATGCGCCGCAGATGCAGCAAGTGGCTGCGCAGGGCGCTGCGCATGGAGGGGAATTCGCGGTACTTCACATTGAACTCGGCACACACCTGCTGGAGCCGCTTGTTCAGTTCCGGGTAGTGGATGTGGCTGATCTTGGGGAACAGGTGGTGCTCCACCTGGAAGTTCAAGCCGCCGAACAGCCAGTTCCACACCCGGTTGTGCGTCGCAAAATTCACCGTGGTGTTCACTTGGTGCACGGCCCACTCGCACTCCACGGTTCCATGGCCCGTGGCGGCATCCACGAAATCAATGTCCTCCACCACGTGGGCCAGTTGGAACACCACCGCAATGAACAGACCGGTAACAAAGACCATCACCCCGTAGCCCACCAAGGTGGGCACCACCCCGGCGAAGAACATGGGCAGCACCAGGAACACCACCGTATAGCCCAGCTTGGTGGCCCAAAAAGAGAGATGGTCCCGCACGCTCATGGGCTTCATGCGGGTATGGTCGGAGATCTTGCCGGTGAAGTACTTGCGCAGGTCGTTGTAGTAGATCCAGAACAGGTAGGTGAGGCCGTAGAGCAGCAGGCCGTAGATGTGCTGGAAGCGGTGGAACCAGTAGCGCTTCTGCCCGGGATGCACCCTTACGAACGGCCGGATATCGATGTCGTCATCCATGCCTTCCACGTTGGTGAAGGTGTGGTGGTTCTCATTGTGCTTCATCTTCCAGAACTTCACGCTGCCGCCCAGCAGGTTAAGGCTGGAACCCATCACCTCATTCACCCATTTGCGGCTGCTGTAGCTGCCGTGGGCGCCGTCATGCATCACATTGAAGCCGATGCTGGCCACCACCAGCCCCATTACGGCGCACAGGGCCACGGCCAGCCAGGTGTTGGCCGGGGTGAAGAACACCAGGAGCACATAGAGGGCCGCCAGGGCGGTGAACAGCACCGCCGATTTCCAGTACAGGCGACCGTCGCCGGTCTTTCTCAGGTTGTTCTCCTTGAAATAGGCATCGGTCACAGTGCGCAGCCGCTGAAAGAACACCGGTGGCACCTTGGCGAAAATGGCTTGGGCCATGCTACAGGGCAAAATGGAAATGGAGGGGTGCAAAAGTACCCGGTGGGAGACGTATTTCCACGGGTTGGGCCCGAAATTGGTGCCCTCCTCCCCGCACCGGCCGCTGAAAAAAACAGGCAACCTGTTGGAAATATGCAGGAACCCGTTACTTTCGCCCCGCTTTTCACTTGTGGAACTTTGGCGAGAACCCCGGTGAAGGCACAAACCAAACACTCACTCAGTCAGTCGAACTCATGAACATTTACGTCGCCAACATTGCGTACTCCGCAAAGGACCAAGACCTCCGCGAGCTTTTCGAAGCCTACGGCGAAGTGACCTCGGCCAAGATCATCATGGACAAGGTCACCAACCGGAGCCGCGGCTTCGGTTTCGTGGAAATGTCCGACGATAACAGCGGCCGCGCTGCCATCGAAGGGACCAACGGAAACAACTTCCACGGTCGCGACCTGGTGGTGAACGAAGCCCGTCCGCGCACGGAAGGCACCGGTGGTGGTTTCCGTGGCGGGAACAGCGGTGGCTACCGCGATCGCAACGATCGTGGCGGTTACCGTGAGCGCAGCGACCGCGGCGACCGCGGCGGGCGCGATTCGCACCACGACGAATACTAAGCTTCCCCTTTGCACTTGGAAAGCCCCCCGGAACCCGGGGGGCTTTTTTTTGTCCACCTTGCCAAAACATGGTAAGAAACCGTAGCGCCGGCCACCTGCCTGCCCCTCCGCCTACTTTTGGCCTTCCATGCCCTATCGCATCCCCGCGGCCATCCTGTTGGTGGCCTGTGCCCTAGGTGCCGAAGCCCAGCGTGGTCCGGGAGGCTTCAGGCCAGCAGGACAGGCCTACGGAAGGCTGCTGGACGGCAGCCGCAAACCGGTACCCTTCGCCAGCATCAGCATCCTGCAAGGGGATAGTGTGGTAGGCGGCGCCTTGGTACAGGACAACGGCGACTTCAGCATCACCAAGCTGCCCCTTGGCCAGTTGCGGCTGCGTGCCGTGGCCATGGGCTACAGCACCTTGGACACCAGTTTTACCCTTACCCCGGAACAACCCGTGCGCGACCTGGGCAACCTGCGTATTGCAGCTGATGCCGTGGTACTGCAAGCTGCGGAGGTGACCAAGGAACGGGCCACGCAGGTGCTTCAAGTGGACCGCCGGGTGTACAACGTGGAAAAGGACATCAGCGCAGCAGGAGGGGATGCCACGGACGTGATGAAACGGATCCCCGGGCTGAGCGTGGATGCCGAAGGCAACCTGGAAATGCGCGGCAAGAGCCCCCGCGTGTTCGTGGACGGCCGCCCCACCACGCTTACCCTGGACCAGATACCCGCGGCCGACATCGAGCGCGTGGAAGTGATCACCAACCCGAGCGTGATCTTCGATGCCAACGCCATGGGCGGCATTGTGAACGTGGTGCTCAAGAAGTCCCTGCGGCCCGGCTTCAGCGGGCAAGTGCAGGCCGGTATCGGCACCGACCGCCGCTACAATGCCAACGGCAACTTCCAGGTTCGCCAAGGCCGCAGCGCCTTCAACTTGGGGCTGGGCTTCGGCTATGGCGCCTCCCCCGGCAGAGGCTACAGCCGCCGTACCGACCTCTCCGACGGACTGCCCACGGGATACTTCAACCAGGACGCCACCCAGGAGAACAACCACCTGCGGCAGCACATCCGCCTGGGCTGGGACTACAACCTGAGCGTGCGCAACACCATCAGCCTGATGCAAAGCGCGAGCCGGGGCAACCGGGGCGGCACCGAAGACCAAGTGTTCACCACCATGGACGGGGCCCGCAACATCATCGGCAGCGGCACCCAGCGCAATACTTCCGACGGCAGCAACACCGACTTCACCACACGTGCGGGCTTCAAGCGCACCACCTTGAAACCCGGCAAGGAATGGAGCACGGACCTTACCTGGAATTTCGGGGACCGGAACTCGCCCGCCACCACCGAACAATACAACCAAGGTGGCCTCATGCTCCAGGGAAACAGCGTGCAGCACCGCAACTCCCGGGTGGAAGAGCAGGAATGGACCTGGCAATTCGACCTCACGGATGCCTACGCCGACAACCGCAAACTGGAGTGGGGCTTCAAGGCGGACTATGAGCAGCAGCGTTCCAGCATGCAAGTGACCTACGGCAACGACACCTTGCAAGGCCTGCTGCCCGATACGGCATTGAGCAATGCCTACTTGATCCACACCCTGGTGAACGCCGCCTACATCAACTGGAGCACCCGGCTCAATGCCCATTGGTCCATGCAGGCCGGGTTGCGCCTGGAACAGAACCGCATGGTGGCCGATCGCACGGACCTGGACCAATCCTTCAGTTACAACTATCCGGACGGGCTCGATGACCTTGGTCGCATCCTTTTCCCGGGCGTGTACCTGAGCCGCAAATGGGCCGCGCCCGAAGGCGACCTGCAACGCGAACTGCAGGTCAACCTGTCGCGCAAGGTGAACCGGCCCAACCACTGGCAAATGATGCCCTACCTGATGCCGGTGGACGCCCGCAGTTACCGGCAGGGGAACCCCACGCTGCTGCCTGAAATGAGCACCATTGTGGAAGTGAACCACCTGCTGCCCTTGGGCGAAAGCGGCAACTGGCTTTCCTCCGCATACGCACGGTTCACTTCGGACGTGATCACCAGCTACACCCTGCCCATGGCCGAAGACCCGAACATCCTGGTGGCCAGCTACGTGAACGGCGACGGCAACCAGGGCTTCGGTTGGGAGAACACCGTGAAACTCACGCTGTGGAAAGGGTTGGAAGCCACCTTGAACGGCAATGTGCAATGGGTGCAGATCGGGCTTAGCCAGGGCAGCAGCACATACTCCAACACAGGCATCAACTTCGACGGCAAGGTGAACCTCTCGCAGAAACTGCCCAAGGGGTTCACGGTACAGGTGAATGCGGATTACGACAGCCCCCGGGTGATCCCGCAGGGGCACACCTTGGAACGCTATTCGCTGGACATCTCGGCCCGCAAGGAGCTGGGCAAGCACTTTGCCATCACCATAAGCGCGGACAACCTGCTGGATTCGCGGGGTTGGGGAACGTACTACGAGATGCCCAGCTTCGAGCAGGAAAGCTTCCGTACGTGGGGCACCCGCTCCTTCCGGCTCAACGCTTCCTGGCGCTTCGGCAAACAGGACACCACCTTGTTCCGGCGCAAGGGCGGCCAAACCGAACACCGCGTGCCGGGCACCGGCGGTGGTGACGAGGGCGGAGGCGAATAAGGCCGGCGGGCCGCAGCCCGCTTAAAGAGGCATCACCTCGAACTTGGGCGACCCGCGCTGGCCTTGGCTGTCGTAGTAATCCACGAAGTGCAGCTTGAAGAAGTAGCCCTCGCGGTCCTGCACGATGTACACCTTGTTGCTGTACACCTCATAAACGCCGGAATCGAACGAGTAGGCCTTCCAATTGTAGCCGATGGCATCCTGGTCGGCGGTGAACGGGTGGGCGAGCGTGTCGTTCAAGGCAACCTCGGAGAAAACACCTTCCAGCTCCGCCACACGCATGCCGCTGAAGCCGTTCACGGTGCCCGTGACCAAGTAGGCCAGGTAGGGATCGGGCGGCAGGAACTGTTCGGTGTACTGGGTGAACACCATGTCGTAGGTGCCCAGTGGCGGAGCGATCTGCACCACGCCATTGCCAAAGCTGAAATGGGCATAGGCCCGGGCGGGGTCCTTGGGCACGGTGATCTGCTGCACCCCCGAACCGTCCAAGTTCGCCCAGCGCAGCTCGAAGCCGGCAGGCGTAACGGAGGTGAGCTGCACCTTGCGCAAGCCGATGGGCAGGCCCGCGGTATTGAAGCCCATGTCCACGATGAACACGGGCAGTTCGGCACGCCAGTCGCCGAAGGCCAGGCTGTCCGTGCGGCCATCGGGCAAGTCCACCTTCCAGGTGTTGCCGAAGCCGGTGGTATCCGTCGGTTGGTCGAGTGCCGCACTGCTGCGGTGCGCACGCATCAGGCGGGCGTAGTTCAGGCGCACCTGCCAGCCATCAGGTGCACATTCGAAGGCGAGGTCCCAGTCCATCTTGCTGTTCTGGGCCACCACGCTGTACGTGCCCAGGTCGAACCACAACTGCTGGTCGTATGCCGGGCCCACCTGGGCCACGCACTCCACCACGCCGCCGCGCGGCGCCTTGGGCACAGGGACCTCTTCCTTGAGGCAGCCGGTGAAGGCAAGCCCGCAAAGTGAGGCCAAAAGGGGTACGAGTCCTTTCATCGAGGTCCGGTTTTAGGTTCCGCTTGGATGCTGAGCGCCAAGCGCAGGAAGAAGGTACGGCCTGTGGCCGTGGGAATACTGCCAGCCGCCGGCCCGCTGTGGGCGCCGCCACCGCCCAGGGTTGCTTGGAGGTCGGTGACATCGGCGATGTTCTTGCAGCCTGCCTGCACGGTGAGCCGCTGGCTGAAGAGCTGCTTGGAGACGGAAGCGTCGGCCATGAGGAAAGCTGCGATGAACCCGCGTGCCAAGCTTCCGTCGGCGGTGTAGATGTAGCTCTGCTGTTTGCCTTGGTATTTGCCGAAGAGGTTGATGCTCCAACCCTGTTTGCGCCAATGGCGGGTGGCGCTCAGGTTCACCGAGGGGGAAAACGCGTAGGGCTCCGCCCCGGACTTGATCCCCAGGGTATCGTAGCGCCCGGTAAGGGCCGTGCCGGCCGCCAAGGACCAATGGCCGGATTCCCAGTCGGCCCCTAAGCTTCCGCCCAAGGTGCGGTATTCGCCCACGTTGATGTAGCTGTAGAGCACGGGGCCTACCTGGGCCAAGGTGATGAGGTTGTGCACCCGGTCGTGGAAGGCAGCCAGTTCCCCGCGCAGCACGCCTTTGTCCGAGGCTTTGCGGTAGCTGAGCGAAAGCGAGTAGTTGTTGGAGGATTCGGCCACCAGGCCGGGGTTGCCCCGGATGTCGTGGTTCACATCCACGAAATACAGGTGCAGTTCCTTGAGCGAGGGTGCACGGAAGCCTTGGGCGTAGGAGGCGCGCAGGGTCAGGGTCGTATCCAGCTGAAGGCGCATGTCCAGCGAGGGCACCAGCGGGGCATCATACTGCGTGTTGGAGGCGGCCCGCACGCCGGGCCGCAGGGTCAAGCGGTCCACTGGGCGCCATTGCAGGCTGGCGAAGAGGGCGTAGTCGCCGATGCGTTCTTGTTCGTTGTCGGCAATGCGGTCGCCGGCAGCGGTTTCCTCGTTGAGGTCCAGCCCGAGTTCGTAGCCGAGGCGGGCGCTGTCGCCGGCATGGGCATAGGTGGCCCTAAGGTTGGTAAGGGTGAAGCGCGAGTCGTCCGCTTCGCCGGGCACGGGCGTGGTTTGCAGGGTGGTGAGGTCGCGCAACCAGGTGGAGCGGGTGCGCTGGTAACGGTCGTGGGCGATCAAGGCATGCACCTGCCTGCCCTTGGGCAGCTTGCCCGTGGCGAACACCGCATTGTCCAAGCGCTTGGTGAGGAATTCCGAATCAAAGGCGGTTTCCTGGTAGGGAGCACGGGGCCGCCCGCGGTCGGTGATGCGGTCTTGCATAAGCTCGCCCTTGTAGTTGAAGCTCCAATGATCATTGAGGTCGTAGCGGTAATTCAGGCGGCCGAAGTATTGTTCCCGGGGTTTCCACGGTTTGTAGCGCGAAGAATCGGCCGGGTTCTTGGAGAAGTCGTAGAGCAAGGGCTGATCGGGAGCCCAGCCGCCGAAGAAGTTGCGCCCGACGGTGAGCAGCACATCGTTCTTTCCGAAGCGTTTTCCGGCGGCCACCGAGAGGTTGAGCCTGCCGAGCTGCTCGGCATAGGCAATGGCCTTGAGCGAGGCGCCGCGACCGCTGTTCTTGCGGGTGATGAGGTTGATGGTACCGGCCAAGGCATTGGTGCCGTAGTTCACACTGAGGGGCCCTTCGAGGATCTCCACGCGGTCGATGCCGGTGAGGTCGATCTGGGCGAGGTCCAAGTTGCCGTCCTGGCGGCCGATCACCGGCACGCCATCCACCAGCACCTTCACGTTCTCCCCTCCCAGGCCGCGCATGCTCAGTGAAGTGCCCAGCATGTTGTCCTGGGAAAGGCGCATGTTGAGCTCCTGGCCCAGCACATCGCCGAGGCTTTGAGCGGCCATGCGCTGGACCTTCTCCGCGTTTACCACGTGCATGCGCTGCACGGCGCGGTCGGTGCGTGTGGGCTTGTATTGGCCGGTCACCACCAGTTCATCGAGGTTGAAGCGCTCCGATCGGCGCAGCAGGAAGGTGCGTGCCGCCGCGGAGCGGAGGGTGTCCAGCAGGGGTGTGTATCCGATGAAATCGATGCGCAAGGCGATACCGCCGCCGGCATCAAGCGCGCTGGCGGCCAAGGTGCACCTGCCGTCGGCATCTGCCACGGCCACGCCCTTTGCGCCGGTGCCCAGCGCGTGCCAAAGCACATGGGCATACGGAATGGCCTCCTGGGTGGCGGCATCGCGCACGGCAATGGCGAGCTGTGCGCGGCCCGCCGTGGCCAGCACAAGAAGCAGGAAGGCCGACATGGCCCCACGCAGGAACTGCACGGGCAATGCCGTGCAGTTCCATGGGCGGCGGCCGGCAAGTGCCACCGGTATCGATCTCGGGGTTGGCGTAGGGCGATGCACCAGTTCCGGCCGAAAGTTGTTCATGGGTCCGCTGAAGTCCGTATGGCAAGCCGCATTCGCCTTGCGAGACCGGTCCCGCAAGGCGAATGCGGCTTGACCGGCAGAATTACTCGATCACCAGTTTGGTGGTGGCGCTGGTGCCCGGGGCATCCAAGCGTACCATGTACACGCCCTTGGCGAGGCTGCCCACGTCCAAGGTGCGGTCGGCAAGGCCGGTGAGGCCTCCCCACTGTTGCTGCTGCACCTGCTGGCCTGCTGCATTGAACACGCGCACCAGAGCCTCCGTTGCCGGCATGTCCACTACCAGGCGTGCGATGCCATCGGTCACGGGGTTGGGCCAGGCGAAAAGGTGGCTCTGCGGTGATGCATGCTCACCCACGCCCACGGCGCTCATCAATTCCTTGGTGAAGCTGATGTTTCCATTGGCGCCCCCGCCGTAGCCGGTGAAGATGATCTTCCAGATGTTGCCGGGCACGTCCTTGACGAAGTAGGTGCGGTCCGCGGCCATCACATAGGTGCTTTGGCCGAAGTCGTAGGTTTTCCAATCCGAGCCCAGCACGTTGATGTTGCTGCTGAATTCACCCATGCTCCAATCGGCTTGCGCGCTGGGCAAGCCGTCCACTTGCAGGGCAGTGACCTCTTTGTTGAGCAGCACGCCCACCACGGGATAGATGTACGGGGTCAGCTGCACGTACTTGGTGAAGAGCAGGTCCCAGGCCTCGGCCAAGGGCTCCCGGTCCAAGGTGCTGTTGGTGGCAAAGGACCAGTAACCGAAGTTTTTGCCGGTGAAGCTGGTCTTGGCCAGGGTCGCCTCCTGGCTGTCGCTGCCGTCGAGGTTGGCATAGGTGAAGGAGTAGATGCCGCTGGCCAGGGAGTTGATGCGGAGCTTTTTCCAGGTGGAACCGTCGGCAAGCTGGATCACATAGATCTTGGTACCGGAGATCACATGGGTGATCATGTTGTAGTCGCCCCAGCCCACGTTGAGGCCGTCCGGATCGGAAAGGTTGTTGCCATTGCTGAGCGCGCTCACGGACCAGCTGCTGTCGCTGTCCTGGATCAGGGTCCAGTTGGCGGTGTCCACGGTGTTCACATTGGCCCAGTCGGCAAGGACATTGGGGGTTTCGTAGGCCACCAGGCCCTTGGCTGCGTTCACCCGGATGGCGGAAGTGAAGCCGGCCATTTCAAAGGCCAGGTCCCATTCATCCAGGGCGGCGGCCTCCGTCTGGTCGTTGAGCAGGCTGTACCACTGCTGTTCCACACTGCCCCCTCCGGTGGAAACCGTCACCGGGGTTTGGGCTTGGAGCGCCGTGGCCAAGGTGGCCGTGGCGAGAAGAAGTATCGTTTTTTTCATGGCGGCGCAAAGGACCGAAGAAACCGGTAGGCACGCATACCCCGATCAGGGTAAAGGGGGGCGTTTTGGTCATGGAATTGTCTTTTCCGGTGATCCGCCGCCCGGTGAGGTGCGTGCCGAAGCCGTAGCCAAGAGCTGTGAAGGGGCGGACCGTGGCGCCCCTTCGGCCTTAACATTGCGGCACTTCCGCCCGCCATGCGCCGACGCACCCTGGGAACCATGGTATTGCTGGCCACGCTCAGCGTGGCGGGCGTGGTGGCCACCCAGTTGATGTGGTTGGGCCGGGCGCAGCGCTACGAGCGGGAGCAGGTGCTTTTGCAACAGCAGCACCAGGCACAATTGGACAAGCAGTTCAACGACCGCGTTACCATAGCGCTCACCGATGTCACCGAACGGATCCTTTCGATCACCAAGGACCCGAGCGACCTGTTCGATGCGGTGAAGCAGGAGCGGCCCAACTACTTCGTGGTCAGCATCAATGATACGATCCACCCGTACCTGCTGGAATCGCTGTTGGAACAGGAGTTCAAACGGCGCAACATCAACGAAGACTTCGAGTACGGCATCTATGACTGCTTCACGGACAGCATCGTTTACGGCAACTACGTGAGCCTGGGCGACAGCCTGCCGGCAGATTCCGCCCGCCACAGCCGATTGCTCAAACTGGACAAGGACGGGCACTACTTCGGGGTATACTTCCCTCGGCGCGCCTCCTCCACCCCGCCGCAGCCCAAGGCGGAAACCCTCAATTGGTTGTACCCTGCGGCGGTGGCGTTCATTGTCTTCGCCTTTTTCGCGTACAGCATGTGGGTGATCCTGCGGCAAAAGCGGCTGGGGGAAATGAAGAACGACTTCATCGGCAACATGACCCATGAGCTGAAGACCCCGATCAGCACCATTGCGTTGAGCAGCGCGGTGCTCAGCGAGCCGGGCATCGCGCAGGAGCCGAAGCGGTTGCAGAACTACGCACGGATCATCCACACGGAGAACGAACGCCTGCGGCAGCAGGTGGAACGGGTGCTGCAACTGGCCACCATGGATGAGGGCATGCAAAAACTGGAGCGCGAACCGGTGAACATGCACGACCTGCTCCGGGAGACGGTGGCCTCCTTTGAACTGTTGCTGCAGCAGCACGGCGGAACCTGCAGCTTGGACCTGCGCGCGGCGAACCCCCTGGTGACCGGCGACCGCGTGCACCTGGGCAATGTGCTCTTCAACCTGGTGGACAACGCCGTGAAATACGCCAAAGGGGAGCCGTGCGTGCACATCACCACCAGCAACACGGCCAACGACCTGGTGATCGCAGTGGCCGATCAGGGCATCGGGATCCGCAAGGAAGACCTGCGGAACATATTCGAGCGCTTCTTCCGGGTGCACACCGGCAACGTGCACAACGTGAAAGGCTTCGGCCTGGGCTTGCACTACGTGGCCGAAACGGTGCGTGCGCACGGTGGCAGGGTGCATGTGGCCAGCACCTTGGGCAAGGGAAGCACCTTCACCGTGGATCTCCCCTTGGACAAAACCGCAGCGAACAACCCAACAACATGAAAAAGGAAAACACTGGCGGGGCCAAGGGCACCTTGCTCTATGTGGAGGATGACGAGAACCTGGGTTTCGTGGTGCAGGACGGCCTCACGCGCCACGGCTACGACGTGCACCTGTTCCGCGACGGCAAAGAAGGCCTGATGCACTTCAACGCCAACCGGTACGACCTGTGCCTGTTGGACGTGATGCTGCCCCAGAAGGACGGCATCAGCCTGGCGCAGGACATGCGCATCACCGACCAGAAGGTGCCCATCATCTTTCTTACGGCCAAGGGGCAGCCGGAAGACCGCATCGCCGGCTTCAAGGCCGGGGGCGACGACTACATCACCAAGCCGTTCAGCATCGATGAACTGGTGCTGCGGATCGAGGCGATCCTGCGGCGCACGCGCAACAAGGGGCACGATGGCCAGGATCGCGAGGTGTTCACCATCGGGGAGTTCACCTTCGACGATCGGAACAAGACCCTCTCCCACCCCGCGGAAGAACGGCGGCTTACCAAGAAGGAAGCCGCCGTGTTGCGGCTGCTGGCCATGCAGCCGGACCAGGTGCTGCCGCGCGAGCTTTTGTTGAACATGGTATGGGGCGACGACAGCTATTTCCTGGGGCGCAGCCTGGACGTGTTCATCAGCCGGCTGCGCAAATACCTGCGCCACGATGACCGCGTACGCATCGTGAACGTGCATGGCATCGGCTTCAAGCTGCAGGTGGTCTAACACGGGGCCCAAGGCCCAAAACAGCGGCGACGCACGTTCTTCAACGCACGCCGCCACCGTTCCCTACCCTGTACTTCCGCTCAGCCCGGGCTGAGCACTGCCTTTACCGCCGCGGCAATGACGGCACCATCGGCCTTGCCGGCCAATCGGGCGTTCACCGCTTTCATGGCGCGGCCCATGTCGGCCATGGACGTGGCGCCGATCTCCGATAGCACTGCCTGTACCGCTGCCTGCACCTGCTCCGCGTTGAGGCGCGCCGGCAGGTAGGCCTCGATCACCTTGGCCTGGGCCTCATCTTCGGCGGCCAGGTCCGTGCGGCCTTGCTGGTGGTAGATCGCAGCCGCCTCCGCGCGCTGCTTATGCAGTTTTTGGAGGATCCGCAGGCCGGCCTCCTCGGCCAGCACATGCGATCCACCCTCCTTGGTCAGCTCCAGCAACAGGGCGCTCTTGATGGCGCGGAGCACGTTCAGGCGGTCCTTGTCGCGGGCCAGCATGGCGGCCTTGATGTCGGCATCGATGCGCTGCTGCAGGTCCATGGCCTTAATCCACGTTATCGTGCAGGAACGGGTTGTTGCGGCGCAGTTCCGTGCGCCGTTCACCGGCCTCGTTGGTGCTTTCCGAAAGGGTGAAGCGGCTCACGTTGCTGTCGGTGCTGTGCGGTCCTTCGGAAAGCTGCACCTGCTTGCGCTTGTAGGCCGGTTCCCGTTCCATTTCGGCCAGCCCGTTCGGGGTGCGCAGGCGCAAGGAGGATTCCCGCAACTGGGCCAGCCGCTGCTCGGTGCGGACCTGCTGTTCGGCCGGTGAGACCTGCACCTGGCCTTGCTCCACGAACACGCTGCCCACCGTGCCCGCTCCTGGTCCGGGCCTCACCGGCACCTCCAGTTCGGTCAGCTCATGCACCACCTTCTCATTGAGGGGTTGCGTGGCCGGTTCCTGTTTGGGCTGGACAGGCCGGGCCGGTTCGGGCAGGAACGGCAGCACAGGCTGCTGGTTCACCGCTTCCACCGGCTTCAGGTAGGGTTCATTCGCAGCAGCATCCACCACCTGTGCCATCGGCGCCACGCCTTGGAGCGGATCGGTGATGGGCGCGGTGATCATGGTGGGCAGGTCGCTCTCCAAGCTGTTCACCTTCTTCTCGGGCAACCGCTGTTCCAAGGTGGCCGTGAGCTCGTTCTGGTTGAAGCCGGTGGCGATCACCGTTACCCGGATCTTCTCGCCCAGGGCCTCATCGGTGCAATAACCCCAGATCACATCGGCGGAGCTTCCGGAAGCATCCTGGATATGGTCGGTGATGCTGCTCATTTCATCCATGGAGATCGAGCGGGTGCCCAGTGCGATGTTGAGCAGCACGTACTTGGCTCCCTTGATATCGTTGTCGTTGAGCAAGGGGGAAGAGAGCGCCTCGCGCACGGCATGCAGCGCGCGGTCTTCACCTTCGGCCTCGGCCATGCCCATGAGGGCCACGCCGCTGCCGGACATCACCGTGCGCACGTCCTCGAAGTCCACGTTCACCTTGCCTTCCTTCATGATCACTTCGGCGATGCCGCGGGCAGCGGTGGAGAGCACATTGTCGGCATGGCCGAAGGCATCATCCATGCCCAGGTTGCCGTAGAGGTCGCGCAGGCGGTCGTTGTTGATCACGATGAGCGTATCCACGGCCTGGCGCATTTCCTCGATGCCCTGGGTGGCCTGCTGCATGCGCTTGCGCCCTTCGAACTGGAAGGGCATGGTGACAATGCCCACGGTGAGGATGCCCATGTCACGTGCGGCCCGGGCCACCACGGGAGCGGCTCCGGTGCCCGTGCCGCCGCCCATGCCGGCGGTCACGAAGAGCATCTTGGTGCGGGGCGTGAGCAGTTCGCGGATCTCCTCAATGCTTTCCAGGGCGGCAGCGGCGCCGCGCTCAGGCTTGCTGCCGGCCCCCAATCCTTCGGTAAGGGCGGCGCCCAACTGGAGCTTTACCGGCACGGGGCTCATGTCCAGCGCCTGCTTGTCGGTGTTGCAGATCAGGAAATCCACGCCGCGGATGCCTTGGGCGTGCATGTGGTTCACGGCATTGCCGCCACCGCCGCCCACACCGATCACTTTGATGATGGAGGAAAGCTCGGAGGGAAGGTCGAATTTCATCGGGTACGGGATTATCGGGGTTCAGGGTTGGGGGGAAGGTTCAAGCTTCATCGTCGCGCAGGATGTCGCTGGCGCTGTTGAGGACCTTGCTGAAGAAGCTGCCCACGCGGGATTGGCTGTGGGTGGTCACCTTGGATCCGGGTTGCCGCGGCTGCTCGCGGTGGCGCTCGAGGTAGTCGAAGCCGCGCAGCACCAGGCCGACACCCGTGGCGAAAAGGGGGCTGGTAACGGCTTCCACCTTGCTGTTGGCGAGGTGCTCACTGGGGTAGCCGATGCGGGTGCTCATGCCCGTGACATACTCGGTGAGCTGGCGCAGGTGCTTGAGCTGGGCACCGCCTCCGGTGAGCACGATGCCGCCGCTGAGCTGTTTCTCCAAGCCGCTGTTCTTGATCTCGAAGTAGACATGTTCGAGGATCTCCTCCATGCGGCACTGGATGATGTTGGCGAGGTTCTTCAGGCTGATCTCCTTGGGCTCGCGACCGCGCAGGCCGGGTATGCATACCACCTCGTTCTCCTTGTTCTCGCTGGCCAAGGCGCTGCCGAACCGGCTCTTGAGCAGCTCCGCCTGGTCGCGCAGGATGGCGCAGCCCATCTTGATGTCGTCGGTGATGACGTTGCCGCCGAAAGGGATCACGGCGGTGTGGCGGATGATCTGGTCGCTGAAGATGGCGATGTCGGTGGTTCCGCCGCCGATGTCCACCAGCACCACGCCCGCCTCCTTCTCTTCGGCGCACAGCACCGCGTCCGAACTGGCCAAGGGCTCCAGGATGAGTTCGGTGACATCGAGGTTGGCGCGGGCCACGCACTTGTTGATGTTGCGCGCGGCGGTGACCTGGCCGGTGATGATGTGGAAATTGGCCTCCAGGCGCGCGCCGCTCATGCCGATGGGGTCCTTGATCCCCTGCTCATTGTCCACGATGTACTCCTGGGGCAGCACGTGGATGATCTCTTCGCCGGGCAGCATGGCCAGGCTGTACATGCTGTCGATCAGCTGGTCGATGTCGGTTTGGCGGATCTCCTCCTCCAGGCTTTTGCGGGTGATCATGCCGCGGTGGTGCATGCTGCGGATGTGCTGGCCGGCGATGCCCACGTTCACGGTGGTGATCTGCACGTTGGCACTGTTCTCGGCCTCTTGCACGGCCGCCTTGATGCTGTCCACGGTGCGCTGGATGTTGGTGACCACCCCGCGGGTCACACCGTCGCTGCGGCTCTTGCCCATGCCCATGATCTCCAGCTTGCCCTGCTCGTTCTTGCGACCCACGATGCAGGCGATCTTGGTGGTGCCGATATCAAGGCCGGCTACAATTTCCTCGTTGTTCTCCATGTTCGTCAGTTGGCGTTGGGGCCGATGCTTGCGTGTTGGTCGTGATCAGAAGGCGGGGCGTTTGGCGCACACTACCTGGTCGTTGAAGCGCAGGTCGATTGTGCTGTACATGCGCCAATCGGTTTGGGGGATTCCTTGCTGGTAGAAGAGCCGGAGCTTGGCCAGGCGCTGTTGCAGGTGGCTGCCATCGCCAATGCGGATGCGCATCATGCCCACGCCGGGGATCAGCGTGATCTCGCCATCGGCATCCATGACCGCTTGGGGGAACAGGGCGCTCCAAAAGGGATCTTGGCTGATGGTGCGCGCCATGGCGTGGATGGCACGGCTGTGCAGGTGCCGGAAGAGGCTGTCCGGCGCGTGGACCAGGTTCACGGGCGGGCGGTTTGCGAAGGGCTCGGCCAGTTGGCCGGTCACGGCCATCACCCGGGCGGTGTAGTTGGGGTCCAGGGGCATGGTCCAGCCGTCGCGGTCGATGTAAAAGCCCGTGCCGTCGGCGTTCACCACGCGCACAATGGGCTGCCGCTGGCGGGCCCGCACATGCAGCACGCCGTCCATGGTATGGTACACATCGGCGTCGGCCAAGCTGGGGATCGCGCGCAAGTGCCGTTCAATGGCGGTTTCGTCCAGGTCGTTCACGGAGGTGCCGATCACGGGGCCCGTGGCTTTGTCCACTTCGAGCTTCAAGGCTTCGGCATCGGTGAAATGCACCTCTGCGGCGGCGCGCACCTGCACCCGCACTTCACGGACGGCCACCTGTTCCGCACGGTGCTCCACAAAGCCCAGCAAGGCCATCAAGGCCGCACCGGCGCCCAGGATGGCCGCAAGCCGAAGGATATGTTTTGCTCTGCTCATTCCTTGGCGTTCAACATGGTTGCAATGGCCGGCACCAGGCGGTCGATGTCACCCGCTCCAAGGGCCAGCAAGATGTCCACATCGCGGGCTTGCAAAAGCGGCAACAGCTGCTCCTTTGTGCACAGCACGCTGTTAGTCCCTTTGATCTGTTCCAGCAGCCAGGCCGAGGTGATCCCGGGCAACGGTTCTTCGCGGGCCGGATAGATCTCCAGCAGGATCAGTTCATCGAGCAGGGCCAGGCTGCGGGCAAAGTCCGCTGCCAGATCGCGCGTGCGGCTGTAGAGGTGGGGCTGGAAGATGCCGGTGATCTTGCGGCCGGGATAGAGCTCGCGCACGCTGCGGATGCAGGCCTCCAGTTCGGTGGGATGGTGGGCGTAATCATCGATGAAGATGCTCTTCGCGGTACGGGCACGCAGCTCAAAGCGGCGCCGTACCCCTTGGAAGCTCGCCAAGCCCTTGCGTATGGCCTCAGGAGCGGCCCCGGCATGCAGCGCCATGGATGCCGCGGCCACCGCATTCTCCACATTGTGCCTGCCGGGCATGCCCAAGGTGAGGCCGCGCAGCACGGTCTCGCCGGCCACCAGGTCGAAATGGTAGCTGCCGTCGCTCACGGCAATGTTCTCGGCATGGGGCCCGGCAGGGCTGTCCAGGCCGTAGGGCACGGCATCGCGGAGCACGGAGGCATGCTGCAGCAGGCGCTCCATCACGCGGTGGTGCACGAACATGCGCCCTTTCACCAACGCGGCGAAATCGGCATAGGAGCGGTACATCTTTTCCGCATCGCCGTAGATGTCCAGGTGATCGGGGTCCATGGCGGTGATCACGGCTTCATCGGGGTGCAGGGCGAGGAAACTGCGGTCGTATTCATCGGCTTCCACCACGTTGAGCACGGCCTTGGAGTTGAGCAGTACGTTGGTGTCGTAGTTGGCGCTGATGCCACCGAGGAAGGCGTTGCACGGGATCCCGGCCTGCGTGAGCAAGTGGGCCAGCATGGTGCTCACGGTGGTTTTTCCGTGGGTGCCGGCCACGGCCAAGGTGCGCCGGTCGCGGGTGACCAGGCCAAGCACCTCGCTGCGCTTGTGGATGGCGGCGCCGCGTTGCTGCCAGAAGGCGATCAGCGGGTTGTCCAAGGGCACCGCCGGGGTGCGCACCACCATGACGCGCGCGGGATCGGCCTCGCGGAACTCGGCGGGGATGTTGCGCACATCGGTGCTGTAGCTCACATCAATGCCTTCCTGGGCAAGCTGCACGGCCACTTCCCCGGGGGTTTTGTCATAGCCGGCCACCGCGGCCCCGTGGCGGCGGAAATACCGTGCCAGGCCGCTCATGCCGATGCCGCCGATGCCGATGAAATAGAGCAGGTCCGGGCGTTTCATGTCCATGATCACTGGGGATTGGCGATGGGGTTGAATGCGGCCAAACGGAGCACCTCCGCAGCAATGGCCTCCGCCGCATTGTCCATGCCCATTGCGGCCATGGCCGTGCGCAGGCGATCGCGTTCCGCAGGGTCGGCGACCAGGCGCAAGATCTCGCCGCCGAGCCTGGCCGCGGCATCCGCATCCTTCACCAGCACCGCAGCGCCGCGCTCGGCCAGGGCGCGCGCATTGCTGGTCTGGTGGTCTTCGGCGGCCGTGGGCAGCGGCACCAGGATGGCAGGCCGTTGGGTGAGGCAGAGCTCGCTTACGCTGATGGCACCGGCGCGGGCCACCACCACATCGGCCACGGCATAGGCCAGGTCCATGCGGTCGATGAAGGCCGGCACACGGGCATCGGCAAAGCCGGTGCGGCGAACGGCTTCCAGGGCCTTGCTGTGGAACGGGCCGCCGGTTTGCCAGATGAGCTGCACGCCCGCATCGCGCAACTGCTCCAAGGCGGCCTCGATGCCCAGGTTGATGCCGCGCGCGCCCAGGCTTCCGCCGGTAACGAGCACCACGGGCGCATCCCCCCGCAATTGGAAATGCCCGAGCCCGATGGGCCGTTTGCCGGCCAGGCGCACCATGTCCTGCCGTACGGGGTTGCCGGTGAGGCGGATCTTATCCTTGGGGAAATAGCGCTCCATGCCGGCATAGGCCACGCAGATGGAGGCAGCCCGTTTGGCCAGCAGGCGGTTGGTGGCACCGGCATGGCTGTTCTGCTCCTGGATGAGCGTGGGCACGCCCGCGCGCTGTGCCGCGGCCAGCACCGGCCCGCTGGCATAGCCGCCCACGCCCACGGCCACGTGCGGCCTGAAGGTGCGCACGATGCGCCGGGCCTGCCACATGCTGCGCAGCAGCCGCCAAGGCAGCCCGATGTTCTTCCACGGCGCCCCGCGCTGGAAGCCGCGTACGGGCAGGCCCGTAATGGCATACCCCGCAGCAGGCACCTTCTCCATCTCCATCTTGCCCTCGGCACCCACGAAGAGGAAACGGGCATCGGGCACCCGCTGCTTGAGTGCATCGGCAATGGCGATGGCCGGGAAGATGTGCCCGCCCGTGCCTCCTCCGCTGATCAAGATCCTAGGCTGCATGGGCAGTGGTTGCGGGGCGTTCGCTCTTGGCAGCGGCCTGCGCGTCGTACACGCTGCGGCTCACGCTGAGGATGATGCCGATGGACAAGCAGGTGAACCACATGCTGGTGCCGCCCATGCTCACCAGCGGCAGCGGCTGGCCGGTAACGGGCACCAGGTTCACGCCCACGGCCATGTTCACCAAGGCTTGCATCACCAGGCTCAACGCCAGGCCGACGGCCACCAGCGAGCCGAAGGGCCTGTCGCAGCGGTTGGCGATGCGCATGGCGCGCGAGAGCAGGATGAGGTAAAGCAACAGCAGGCCCAACCCGCCCAGGATGGAGCCGTACTCTTCGATGATGAAGGCGTAGATCATGTCGCTTTCCGGATGGGGCATGTAGTTGCGCGAGGTGCCGGTGCCCGGGCCGTTCGGCAGGAATCCGCCGTGCACAATGGCGATCTTGGCCTTGTTCACCTGGTAGTTGGCGTCGCGGTCGCTGCCCCCGTGGTTCTCCAGACGGGATTGCCAGGTTTGCAGGCGGGGCAACAGATCGGGATTGGCCTTGGAGAGCAGCAGCAACAGGCCGAAAGCGGAGGCCGCCATGCCGCAGATGCCCAGGAGGTGCTTCACGGGCACCCGGCCGATGAACATCAGCACCATGCAGGTGGCCAGCAAGAGGGCGGCCGTGGAGAAGTTGGCCGGAAGGATGGCCCCGCACACGGCACCCACGGGCAACAGCAAGCGCAGCAGCACGTCGCGGAAGGTCCATGGCTCATCATGCTGCCGGCCCAGTACACGTGCCAGGTACGCAATGATCACCACCCGCGCCAGGTCACTGGTCTGGAAGGTGATGCCCACGCCCGGAATGGCCAACCAGCGCGAGGCACCGTTCACATTGGTGCCGATGAGCAGGGTGAGCACCAGCAAGGCCACGGTAGCCCAAAGGAAGATCTGCGCCAGCTTGGAATAAACGGTGTAGCGCAGGCGGCTGGAGGCGTACATGATCCCGCCCGCGCCGGCCAGCATCAGGGCATGCTTGACCAAGATCCGGAAGGTTCCGCCATGGTCCCGCCAGCCCATCCAGGAGGAAGCGCTGTACACGGCCAACAGGCTGGTGATGCCCAACAGCAGGGCCACCACCCAGATGGTGCGGTCGCCTTTCAGGTGGCGGTCGAGGAGTTGGTTCATGGCCGTGCGCGCTTCACTCGTCGGTCAGAGATCGTTCAATGCGCGCCTGAACTCGGCGCTGCGTTCGGCCTGGTTGGCCAGGCCGCAGGTGGCGGGGCAGGCGGGGCTGAACAGCACCCGGCCACCGGGCACTGCCAGTTCACGGGCCGTGAAGACGGCTGTGCGCAGGCTGTCCGCGAAGTACACGCACCCCGGTCCGGATCCGAGGGCCTGTGCCTTCTCGGGGTCCGGGGTACCGTAGAACACGGCAGCGTCCACCTGTTCGCCCATGAAGGCCAACAGGCGCCCATCGATGGCCGGGAGCGTGGCGGCGTCCGCGATCCACACCAGGGGCTTGCCCAGGTCGAGGATGGAAAACAGGGCGGCATCCAGGAAGGTGCTGCGGCTGTCATCGATGTACTCCACACCGGCAATGGCCACGGTGCGCGGTGCCGCGCCCGGCCGCGTTGCCGGAACTGCTGCGGCACCGCGCAGGGCCAGCAGGCGCTTCGCCAGGTCGGAGGTGCTGGTGGTGTTCATGTCCTGGGTGCTCCTTGGTCCATGGTTCACAATGCGCGCACCGCGGCCTTGAACTTGCGGCCACGGTCCTCGTAGTTCTCGAACAGATCGAAGCTGGCGCACGCCGGGCTGAGGAGCACCACATCGCCGGGCTCGCCCAGCTCGTAACCTTTGTTCACGGCCTTTTCGGCGGAATCCACCTCGGTGATGTCGGCCACGATGTCGCCAAATGCCTGCATGATCTTGGCGTTGTCCACGCCCAGGCAGATGATGGCCTTCACCTTGCGGCGCGCCAGGTCGCGCAGCTCGCTGTAGTCGTTGCCCTTGTCCACGCCGCCCATCACCCAGATCACCGGCTTTTCCATGCTTTCCAGTGCGAACCAGGTGCTGTTGACGTTGGTGGCCTTGGAGTCGTTGATGAACTCCACGCCGTTGACCACGCCCACGCGCTCCAGGCGGTGCTCCACATTGCGGAAATCGGCAAGGGCATCGCGCACCACGTCGCTGCGCACATCGAGCACGCGGGCGGCAATGCTCGCGGCCAGTGAATTGTACACGTTGTGCTTGCCTTGCAGGGCGAGTTCCAGGATGCTCATGGTGAAGGTTGATTGGTTGGTGTGGACGTGGAGGAGGTCGTTTTGCAGGTACCCGCCTTGATCCACGGAGGTGCGGATGGAGAAGGGCCATTGGCGCGCCAATACGTTGTGGCGTTTGAGGCCTTCACGGGTCTGAGGGTCGTCGGCGCAGTAGATGAAGTGGTCATCCGGGCCCTGGTTCATGGTGATGCGGAACTTGCTGTCCACATAATTCTCCATGCGGTTGTCGTAGCGGTCCAGGTGGTCCGGGGTGATGTTGGTGAGCACGGCGATATGGGGCTTGAGCGTTTGCGTGCCGTCCAATTGGAAGCTGCTCAGCTCAAGCACCAGGATGTCGTGGCGTTCCTTGGCCACCAGCCCGGCGAAGGAGGTGCCCACGTTTCCGGCGAGCCCGGCGTTCATGCCGGCCTTGCGCAGGATGTGGTGCACCAGCAGGGTGGTGGTGGTCTTGCCGTTGCTGCCGGTGATGCCGATGATGGGCACGTTGACGTGGCGCGCGGCGAACTCCACCTCGGCGATCACCGGCACGCCCTTGTTGCGCAAGGCCTTCACCACCGAAGCGGTTTCGGGGATGCCCGGGCTCTTCACCACTTCTGCGGCGGCCAATATGCGGTTCACCGTGTGGCCGCCTTGCTCATAGGCGATGCCGGCCTCGTCCAAGCGCGCGCTGAAGGCCGGGGGGATCAGGCCGGCGTCGCTCACGAACACGGGGATGCCCAGCTTTTTCGCCAGCACGGCCGCTCCCACCCCGCTTTCCTGCGCGCCCAAGATCACCAGTTCGTTCATCGCAGTTTCAGGGTTACGAGGGTGGCCACGGCGAGCATCACGCCCACGATCCAGAAGCGGGTCACGATCTTGCTTTCGTGGTAGCCCAGCTTCTGGTAGTGGTGGTGCAGGGGCGACATCTTGAAGATCCTGCGGCCCTCACCGTACTTGCGGCGCGTGTACTTGAACCAGGATACTTGGAGCATCACGCTCAGGTTCTCCACCAGGAACACGCCGCAGAGCACGGGGATCAGCAGTTCCTTGCGCACCAGGATGGCCAGTGCGGCGATCACGCCGCCCAAGGCCAGGCTGCCGGTATCGCCCATGAAGACCTGGGCGGGATAGGCGTTGTACCAGAGGAACCCGATGCATGCGCCCAGCAGCGCGCCGATGAACACCACCAGCTCGCCGATGCCGGGGATGTACATCACGTTGAGGTACTGGGAGAAGATGATGTTGCCGCCGATGTAGGTGAGCACGCCTAGTGCCAGCACGATGATGGCGCTGGTGCCGGCGGCCAGCCCGTCGATGCCGTCGGTGATGTTGGCCCCGTTGCTCACGGCGGTAATGATGAACACCACCACCAGCACATAGAGCACCCAGGTGTACTTGCGGGCCTCCCTGCCGAACACGCCCATCACCGAGGAGTAGTTGAGCTCGTTGCCCTTCACGAAGGGGATGGTGGTGTTGGGCTGCTTGCGGTCCAGCAGGTAGTGCGCCGTGCCGTCATCCTCGGTGAACATGCTCACTTCCGAAGGGTCGAACTGCTCGGCAAGCACCTGCGGCACTTCCACCTTGGTGCGGATGGAGGGATGGAAATACACGGTAAGGCCGATCACCAGGCCGATGCCCACCTGGCCGATCACCTTAAAGGTTCCCGCCAGCCCGCGCTTGTCCTTCTTGAAGACCTTGATGTAATCGTCGATGAACCCGATGGTGCCCAGCCACAGCATGGCGAGCATCATCAGCAGGATGTACACGTTGTCCAGGCGGGCGAAGAGGAGGGTGGGCACGATGGTGCCGGCGATGATGATGAGGCCGCCCATGGTGGGCGTGCCCTGCTTCTCCGACTGGCCCTGCAGGCCGAGGTCGCGGACGATCTCTCCCACCTGCTTGCGCTGCAGCAGGCGAATGATGCCCTTGCCCCACCAGAGGGAGATCATCAGGGAGATGATCAGGGCCATGCCCGCGCGGAAGCTGATGTAGCCGAACACACCGCTGCCGGGGAAGGTGAGCTGGAGCCAGTTGATGAGGTGGTACAGCATTATTTCCGCAACAGTTCAAGGGTTTCCTTCAACACCTCCACATCGTTGAAATGGTGGCGCACGCCGCGGACCTCCTGGTAGTTCTCATGGCCTTTGCCGGCCAGGAGCACCACCTCCCCGGGCGCGGCCATGGCCACGGCCTGGCGGATGGCCTCGCGGCGGTCGGTGTTCACGAACACCCTTGCGAGGTCGGCCGGCAGCAGGCCTTTGCGCATGTCGTCGATGATGGCCAGGGGGTCCTCGCTGCGCGGATTGTCGTTGGTGAGCACCACGCTGCGGCTCATGGCGGCGGCAATGGCCGCCATCACCGGCCGCTTGGCGCGATCGCGGTCTCCGCCGCAGCCCACCACGGTGATCACCCGTTCACGGTCGCCGCATACGGCACCGATGGTGTTGAGAACGTTCTTGAGCGCATCGGGCGTGTGCGCATAATCAACGATGCCGATCACGCCGCCTTGGCCGCGCACCACCTGGAAGCGGCCCGGCGGCGGTTCCAAGGCGCTGAGCGCGGTAAGCACCTCCACGGGCTGCCCGCCGAGCAGCACGGCGGCTGCGTAAACGGCCAACAGGTTGCTGGCATTGAATTCTCCCACAAGCCGGGAGTACATGTCGCGCCCGTCGATGTTGAGCTGCAGGCCGGTAAGCTGGTTCTCGATGATGCGCGCCCGGTGGTCCGCCAGGTTGCGCACGGCGTAGGTGCACTTGGCGGCCTTGGTGTTCTGCAGCATCACCGCGCCGTGCACATCATCGGCGTTCACCAAGGCCGAAGCCCCGGCAGGCAGCGCGTCGAAGAAGCCTTTCTTGGCCTGGATGTATGCATCGAAGGTGCCGTGGTAGTCCAGGTGGTCGTGGGTGATGTTGGTGAACACGCCCAAGGCGAAGTGCAGCCCGGCGATGCGTTCCTGCACCACGGCATGGCTGCTCACTTCCATGAAGCAGTGGGTGACTCCCGCTGCGGCCATCTCCGCGAACAGCGCGTGGAGGCGCAGCGGGTCGGGCGTGGTATGGGTGGCGGGCACCACGGCATCACCGATGCGGATCTCCACGGTGGAAATGAGCGCGCATTTGTGCCCCAGGGCCCCGAAGAGCTTGTAAAGCAAGGTGGCCACGCTGGTCTTGCCGTTGGTGCCGGTGATGCCGGTGAGGGTGAGCTGGCGGTCGGGGTGGCCGAAGAAATTGCCGGCCATGATGGCCAGTGCATGGCGGCTGTCGGCCACGCGCACATAGGTCACTCCTTCCACGCACTGCTTGGGGAGGTCTTCGCAGATGATGGCCGCCGCCCCCAGCTCCACCGCCTTGCTTATGAACTTGTGCCCATCGGCCTGGGCGCCTCGCACGGCCACAAAGGCGGTATGGGGGCCGGCCTCCCGGCTGTCGAAGGTGATCCGGGCGATGGCCGCCGAGGTGTCGCCCACCACCTGTTCCAGCTGGGTGCGGTAGAGGATGTCCTTGAGCGGTTTCATATGGCGAGTTCCAGGGTTACGGTGGTTCCCTTGGTGAACCGGGTTCCGGGGGCGGGAGATTGGCGCTTGACCATGCCGCTGCCGGAGAGGCGCACGCGCAGGCCGCGGTTCTCCAGGATGAAGAGGGCATCGCGCAGGCCCATGCCCAGCACATTGGGCACCATGGCCGAACCGGCCTCGGGAACGGCGCGCGGGGTGATCTCCACCAGGCTGTCCGAGGCGGTGGTGGAAACCCACTCGCTTTCGCCTTCGATCTGCACGGGCACCTTCAGTCCGTCATACACGGCGACCATGTCGCTGCGCAGGCCTCCGAAGGACACCGGGGTGCGGAACACGGTATCGGTCGTGGCCAGCTTGGTCTGCATTTCCAGGCGGTTGCTGTAGATCTTGTCGGCGATCTCGCGGAACACGGGCCCGGCCACCACGTTTCCGTATACGCCGCGCATGGTGGGCGAGCTCACCACCACGATGCAGGTATAGCGCGGGGCATCGGCCGGGAAATAGCCCACGAAGGAGGCTTGGTAGCTGATGCCGTTCACCTTGTAGCCGGCCTTGTCGGCAGCGATCTGCGCGGTGCCCGTTTTGCCGGCGATGCGGAAATGCGCACTGCGCAGGTTGATGGCGGTGCCGGAGTCCACCACGTTTTGCAGCACTCCCTTCAACTGGTCGAGGGTGTTGGCGGCGCAAATGCGGTCCTTGAGCACCACGGGCGGGAAACGCTCCACCACCTTGCCCTCGCGGGAGATGGAGCTGACGAACTGCGGCTGCACCATGCGGCCGCCGTTGGCGATGGCGTTGTAGAAGGTGAGGATGCGCAGGGGCGTGACGCTCACCTCATAGCCGATGCTCATCCACGGCAGGCTGGTGCCGCTCCAGAGTTTTTTGTCTTCCGGCCCCCGGAGCACGGGCACGCCCTCGCCGGGCAGGCGTATGCCCAAGGTGCTGCCGAAGCCGAGCTCGCGCAACCCCTCCACGAACCGCTTGGGGTCGCTCTTGTAGGCTTTGTCAATGGCCTGTGAAATGCCGGTGTTGCTGCTCACCTCCAACGCCTTGCCCAAGGTGATCCTGCCATAGCCGCCCTCGTGGGAATCGCGCATCCAACGGTCGTAGAACCGCACTTTGCCGTCACGGGTGTCCACCTCTTGGCCAAGCGAAACGCGCCCGTCATCCAAGGCCACCATCAGGGCGGCCGTCTTGAAGGTGCTGCCCGGCTCGGTGCTGGCGCCCACGGCATAGTTGTAATCCTCCACGTAGGTGCTGTCGGCCTGGAGAGTGAGGTTGCTGATGGCCTTGATGTAGCCTGTTTGCGTTTCCATCACCACCACGCATCCATGGTGTGCGCCATTGCGCTTGAGCTGCGTGGCCAAGGCATTGTCGGCAACGTCCTGCAAGTTCATGTCGATGGTGGTGTGCACATCGCTGCCGGCAATGGGCTCCTGTCCCTCGCCGCCGTCCACGGGCATCCAAATGCCGCCGGTGAGCCGGCGTTCCAGGCGCAGGCCGGAAACACCTTTCAGCCATTGGCTGTAACCCGCTTCAATGCCGATGGCCGTGCTGTCCTTGAGCAAATAGCCCACGGTGCGGGAGGCCAACCGGCCGAAGGGCCTGATGCGCACCATGTGCTTTTCGGCGATCAGGCCGCTCTTGTTGCGCCCCAACCGGAACAGGGGCATGCGGCGCATGGCCTGCAGTTGCTCGTGGTCGCAGCGGCGTTTCACCAGGAAGTAGCGGTCGCCGCGGGCATGGGCGTCCACGAGGCTCCTGCGGTACTCGGGCATGGAGCGGTCGCCGAAGAGGCGGGAGAGCTCCCAGCTGAGCGAATCCACATGGGCGCTGAAGAGCTCATCGGTGAGCCCGTCGGCCTGCATGTCCATGCGGATCTCGTACTCGGGCACGCTGGTGGCCAGCAGGCGGCCGTCGTCGCTGAAGATGTGCCCGCGTTCGGAGCGCACGGTGCGCATGGCGGTGGCCACTTCTTCGGCCCGGGCACGCCACTTGTCGCCTTCGAGCAGCTGGATGCTGAAGAGCTTCACGGCAATGGCGGCTCCGAAGAGGATGAGCACCGTATACACCACGGTAAGGCGCAGGCGGTATGGGTTGGGGGTGCTCATTGGGCAGAGTGCAGGGCCTCCAGTTGGTCCTTGTCAACGGTGATCCGCATGGGCGGCACGCGGCTTTCGCGCAGGCCGATGCCGCTGATGTCGTCGGCCACTTGGCTCTGGCGCTCGGTGCGCTCCAGCAGGCTGCGCACGGTGATGTACTCCGAACGCATCTCTTTGAGCTCGCTGCTGGTGCGGTCCAGGTCGCGCACGGTGCGCTCGGTCCAGTATCCGTAGCCGATGTAGAAGAGCATCAGGCCGGCCGTGAACAGCAGGAAGGGCATGTTGGCCAACACCTTTTCCTTGGTGAGGAAGGTGCCATTGAGCACATTCACCAGGCCGCGGGAGAAGGTGCGGCCCGTGGCCGGGCGGGCCGCGGTTTCGGCGGGTATGTCCTTGCGCTTGTTCACTGGCGTACCGCTGTTCGCATCCGGGCGCTGCGCGCACGGGGGTTGTTGAGGACCTCTTCCGCCGAGGCTTGCACCGCCTTGTTGCCCACGGGACTGAAGGGCCGCAGGCTGTTGCCGTACACGTCCTTCTCCTCGCGCCCGTCCAGGCTTCCGGTTTTCATCCAGTTCTTCACCAGGCGGTCTTCCAAGCTGTGGTAGCTGATCACCACCAGGCGGCCGCCAGGCCGGATCACCGAAGGGCTGGCAAGCAGGAGCTGCTCGAGCGCGGACAGCTCCTCGTTCACGGCAATGCGCAATGCCTGGAACACTTGGGCCAGGAAGCCGTGCTCCTCGCCTCGGCGGGCCAGCGGCCGCAGCAGTTCCACCAGCTCCCCGGTGGTGCGCACCGGCCTTACGTTGCGTGCCGCCACGATGGTGCGCGCCACCCGGCCGGCCTGGGCCACCTCGCCATACTTGCGCAGCATATCGGCCAGGCCCTGCTCATCGGAACCGTTGAGCAGATCGGCGGCGGTGCGCCGTGCCAGCTGGTTCATGCGCATGTCCAAGGGCGCATCAAAGCGGAAGCTGAAGCCGCGCCCGGCCGTATCAAACTGATGGCTGCTTACGCCCAAGTCGGCCAGCAGGCCGTCCACGGGCAGCTTGCCCAGGAAGCGGAGGTGGTTGGCGATCCAGCGGAAATCGGAGGCCACCAGCGTGAAGCGCGGATCGGCGGGCGCGTTGCGCTTGGCATCGCTGTCGCGGTCGAAGGCCACCAGGACGCCGCCCGGGCCCAAGCGCGCGAGGATGGCGCGACTGTGCCCGCCACCGCCAAAGGTCACGTCCACATAGGTCCCGCCGGGCTTGATGGCGAGGGCATCCACGCTCTGCTGGAGCAATACGGGCTCATGATATGGGGCCAGGGGCGTCGTCATTGCCCAGGCTGCCCATCACTTCCTCCGCCAAGGCAGAGAGATCCACCTTCTCGCGGCGCATCCGCGCATAACCGTCCTTGCTCCACACTTCCACCCGGTCGCCCAGGCACACGAGCTTGAGGTCCTTGCCCAGCTTGGGGTCGTCCATCAACGGCTTGGGCAGCAACAGGCGGCCGCTGCCATCCAGCTCCAGGTGCGTGGCCCCGGAGGTGAAGCGCCGAATGAACTCCATGTTCTTCTCCACGAACCGGTTGAGCCGACCCAGCATGCGGCTGGTCTGCTCCCACACGTGGTGCGGATAGAGCACCAGGCATGGCCGGAACACGTCGCGGTTGATCACGAAGCCATTCGGGAGCGATCCGGCCAACTGCTTCTTCAGCGCGGAAGGCAGCACCAGGCGCCCCTTGGCGTCCAGCCGCACATCGAATTCGCCGAGCAGGTTGAGCATGAATGTTCATCGGGGGCCTCGTGGCTGCGAAAGTAGGCCCGTTGGCCCACTTTACTACCCTTTAACCCACTTTGTTCAAAACTATTGCTCGACAAACATAGCAGGTTCCTTTCGATTGAACATGATCTCCAGCAAAATCAATGAAAATTGCTTGTGGGTGAAAGTGGGGCAAAAATCAACTTCCAAGGTTATCCACAACGGGAACGATCCGGACGGGGCACCGATGAAAGGCGCATCAGACGCGGGTTTCAGACAAGTCCTCCCGGTGCCCCACCGGGTTGTTCCCGGGCGCACCACCGCTATGGCATGGGCCCGCCATGGGCCGCAGTCCCGCACTCCCTTACTTTGGTCCACTCGGATGGGATCACAGAACGCCCACGGCTCCTTCAGGTCCGGCACCTTGCTGCGCATGCTCCGCGTGCAGCAATGGATCAAGAACGCCTTTGTGTTCTTTCCCGCGTTCTTCGGTGAGGCGATCACCCGGGAAGCCGTGTTGGAGCGCACGGTACTGGGCTTCTTCTGTTTCAGCCTGGCCGCCTCGGCCGTATACCTGCTCAACGACCTGCGCGACATGGAGCAGGACCGCCTGCACCCGGTGAAGCGCCTGCGCCCCATCGCCTCGGGTGAAGTGGACCCGGCCCATGTACCGTGGATCAGTGGCCTGCTGGCGCTGGCCGCCTTGTGGGGCGCATGGCTGGTGGAGCCGCGTTTCGCTTGGGTTTTGGCGGCCTACATGGCCATGAACGTGCTCTACTCCTTGTGGCTCAAACACGTGCCCATCGTGGACGTGGCCATCATCGCCGCCGGTTTCCTGTTGCGCGTCCATGCCGGCGGCATCTTGGCCCGGGTGCCGGTTTCGGAATGGATCGAGCTGATCACTTTCCTGCTGGCACTGTTCCTTGCCTTGGCCAAACGGCGGGATGACCTAGTGCAATCCGGCGGCGGCAAGGAGCTGCGCCCCAGCCTGCGCGGCTACAACCTGCCCTTCGTAGACGCCAGCATGATCACACTGGCCGCCTTGGTGGTACAGTCCTACATCATGTACACCGTGAGCAGCGAGGTTACCGGGAGGCTGGGCTCGGACAAAGTGTACATCACCAGCGGCTTCGTGGTGCTGGGCATGATGCGCTATTTCCAGCTCACCCTGGTGGAACAACGCACCGGCGACCCCTCCAAGCTGGTCTTCAAGGACCGGCCCATCCGCTTGATCATCCTGGGCTGGCTGCTCACCTTTGCCATCATCCTCTATGCGATCTGAGCACGGCAAGTGGAGCAACTGGGGCCTGTTCCCGCAACAAACAGGCACCGTGTGGTGGCCGCGCGGGCAGCGCGATGCCCGGCAACTCGTGGCCAAGGGTGCGGCCCTGGCACCCCGCGGCAACGGGCGCTCCTACGGGGATGCCTCCTTGGGCCGCCGCATGATGGCCGGCGCCGGGCTGGAGGATGTGTTTGAGCTGGACAAGGCCGCGTGCACCCTGCGTTGCAGCGCCGGCCTGTTGCTGGACGAAGTCCTGCTGCGGATCGTGCCGCAAGGCTTCTTTCTGCCGGTAACCCCCGGCACCCGGCAGGTGAGCATCGGCGGGGCCATCGCCGGGGACATCCACGGCAAGAACCACCACGTGCACGGCAGCTTCTCGGCATTCGTAACCTCGATCACCCTGCTTACCGGTGATGGCCAACAGGTGATGTGCTCGCCCGCCATGCACGCCGACCTGTTCCGGGCCACCTGCGGCGGCATGGGCCTCACGGGCTTCATCCTGGAGGCCGTGATCCAGCTCCGGCCCGTCACCTCGGCCTACATCCGGCAACGCAGCATCAAATGCCGCGACTTGGACGACTTGTTCGCCAAATTCGAGGAGCACCGGCACAGCACCTACAACGTGGCATGGATCGACCTGATGGCCCAAGGCCGCCACCAAGGCCGCTCCGTGCTCCTGCTGGGCGAGCACGCCGAAGCCTCCGAGCTGAATGGCAAGGCCTCCCGCGAGCCGCTGCGCCCGCATGGCAAAACCCTCGTCAAGGTACCGTTCTTCTTCCCGGGGTTCGTGCTCTCGCCATTCACCGTGCGCATCTTCAACCTGCTCTACCACCTCAAGGCGGACGGCAGCGGCAAAGACACGCTGGTGCACTACGCCCCCTACTTCCATCCGCTGGATGCCGTGGGCGAATGGAACAAGATCTACGGCAGGCGCGGCTTTGTGCAATACCAATTCGTGGTGCCGTTGAAAGACGGGCGGAGGGTGATGGGCGAGGTGCTGGAGGAACTGCGCAAACACGGCATGGTGAGCTTCTTGGCGGTGCTCAAGCGGTTTGGCCCCGGATCGGCCACTTCGCCGATGAGCTTCCCCATGGAAGGCTATACACTGGCCTTGGACATCCCGCTGCGCACCGGCACGCTGGAAGCGCTGGACCGCCTGGACCGGCGCGTGGCCGCAGCCGGCGGCCGGATCTACCTGGCCAAGGACGCGCGCATGTCCGCCGCCATGCTGCAGCAGACCTACCCGCGGTTGGAAGAATTCCGGCGGATCGCCGCCGTTTACGGGCAAGGCCGGTTCAGCACGGCCCTCTCCGAACGGCTCGGATTGCTGGGCCCTGCCCCCGCCACCGCCGGGTTCGATCCGCGGCGGGTGCTGGTCTTGGGCGCCGGCTCGGGCATGGCCGGCGCGCTGGCGCGTGAATTTGCACGCCGGGGCCATCCGCTGGTACTGGCCCTGCGCAACAGCGAACAAGGCCGGAACCTGTGCGAAGCGATCCAAGCGGAAACCGGCGGCGAATGCGTGGTGGTGCCTTTCGATGCCGAGGACACCTCAGGGCATGCAGCTTGCTATGCCGCGCTCGATCCACGGCCCGGCATCGTAGTATGCGCCTTCGGCCTGCTGCCGGACCAAGCCGCTGCACAGGAAGACCCGACCGAAGGCTTGCGTGCCATGGCCGTGAACTACACCGGAGCCGTGAGCATCCTGGAAGAGGCCGCCCGCGACCTGGAGCAACGCGGGTGCGGCACCATCATCGGCATTTCATCGGTGGCCGGTGACCGCGGCCGCGCCAGCAACTACTTTTATGGAAGCGCCAAAGCAGGGCTCACGGCGTACCTCAGCGGCTTGCGCAACCGGCTGCACCGCTCCGGGGTGCATGTGCTCACGGTAAAGCCCGGCTTCGTACGCACCCGCATGACCGAGGGCCTGCCTCTGCCAGCCCCGCTCACAGCCACGGCGCAACAGGCGGCGCAAGGCATCTTCCGCGCTTATTGCCGAAAGCGCAACACCGTCTATGTCCTGGGCCGTTGGCGCTGGATCATGCTTTTCATCACCCTGCTCCCCGAGGGGATCTTCAAACGGCTCAACCTGTGAGGACCATCGCCCTGTTCGATCTGGACGGCACCCTCACCCGGGCCGATACCATGCTGGAGTTCCTGTACTTCACCCGGGGCAAGGCCCGTACCTGGTGGCTGCTGGCCGGTGTGCTTCCGTTGTGGTGCCTGGCCCGCCTGCGGCTGGCACCGGCAGACGCTCCGAAGCGGACCTTGGTGCGGAAGGCCTTCGGCACACGGCTGGTGGGCGGCCTGGCGCAGCAAGCCGCGCGTTTCGCCCGGGAACGTATGCCGCAGTTGCTGCGCGATGGCGCCTTGGACCACATCACAGGGCTACGGCAACAAGGCCATGAAGTGTTCATCGTCACCGCTTCCTGTTCGCTATGGGCCGCACCTTGGTGCCAGCTGCACCGCTTGGGTTGCATCGCCACGGAACTGGAACAGGAAGAGGGCCGCTATACCGGGCGCCTGGCCACCCCGAACTGCAAGGGTGAGGAGAAGGTCCGCCGGATCCGCGGCCTAATCGGCATGGACAAAGTGGACTATATTCATGCCTTCGGCGACACGGCCAGTGATCGGCCCATGATGGCCTTGGCCGCGCAACAACACTACAAACCCTTCCGGAGCACCCCCGCTTGAGCCCACGACCATGGCTACCGCACCCACCAGTACGGGGATCATGCGCCGCTTCGCGTTCATGGCCGCGGCACTGGCTTTGCTCGGAGCATTCGCCGTGCACCGGGCCTGGCCGCCGGTAGGCCGCGCTGAACTGGCCGGCACCTATCAACGCGCCACCCCGCTCCTGCTGCCCGTGGGCAACACCCCCGGGCAGATGGTGCTGCATGCGGACGGCACTTTGGACCTGATGGGGCCGCCGGGGCAACCTGCGGTGCACAGCCGCTGGTATTGGGACCCGCAGGAGCGGCTGGTCCGCACGGAAGATCCGCGCTGGGACCGCCGCATTTGGATGCGCAGCACCCTGCTGGGCCCGCGGTTGTGCATGCGCATCTGCGACACGCCCTTGCTGCTGGACCAGGAAGAGCGCGATGAGGCCGTGGACTATGTCCGCACCTCAACACCCTCCCGGCCATGAGCATGTTGTGGCACCGGTCCATGCGCGCGCACCAGCAGATCAACTGGATGGCCGTGCTCCTGCTGCTCTTCATGCTGGCCTTGGCCTTTCTCCCCGCATGGAAGGCCGTTGCCGGCCTGGAACGCGGCGCCACGATCGACCTGCACCGCGACGAAGCCTTCGTGCAAGCGCTATTGGAAGGGCACTATGGGCAAGACCCCACCTATTTGGGCGGCGGCATGTGGTACACGCCGCTGATCACCTGGTTGGAAGCCCTGCTGACCGCCATTACCGGCTTGCCGGCGGCACACCTCATCGTGCGCCTCGGGCCCTTCGCGAACTTGCTCGCCCCCATTGCTTTTTTTGCCATGTGCCGGCAATTGCTGGGGCCGGTACGCGCCGTGGCCGCCACCGCCGCCTACTTGTTCTGGGCCGTAGGCCAGGAACCCGGGTGGGTCGTGGCCACTTACAGCCACCGCTTGATCCCGGTCTCCTTCAGCCAAAGCCTCTTCTACGTGGAGCTCATGCTCATCGACAAGGCCTTCCGCACCGGGCGGCAAGGCCCCGCACTGGTGGCGGGCCTGGGCGCGGGGCTCACCTTCCTGGCCCACGCGGCCCCGGCCATGATCGCCGTGCTGATGATCGGCGTGCTCACCGGTATCCAGGCTGTACAAGCGCGGCGGAACAAGGACAACCGCACGCTCCGCCTATGCCTTACCAGTTGCCTCTTTGCCGCCATCGGATTTCTGCTGGCCAGCATGCCGCTCACTTGGCGCTTGCTCATGGGCGGCATGCATGTGGCCAACCGCGAAGGCTTCCTGTTCACCTACTATGCGCTCACCTGGCAGCACATCGGAGTGCTCCTCCACCACAACCTCACGTGGTTCATGCTGTTCGGTACCGCAGGGTTGGTGCTGATGCTGCGGCGATCCGGCAAGCTCGGGACCCCCAGGCGTGCCCGCACCATCCTGCTCAGCTGGCTCATATTGGCCACATGCCTGTTCATTTACAGCTATTCGATCAGTGTGCTGGACAAGCACATGGGCATCAACCTGCCCGCCTTGCTGCCCACCTTCCATTTCTATTTCTACGCCAGTGCCGTGCTGTCCATTTTCGCCGGGTTGGCCTTCACCGCCTTGTGCCAATGGGCCTGGAGCCGGGTCCAACTGCGGCATTCCCCGCAACGGGAAGTGCCGCGCGCGGACCTGGTCATGGCCTTCTTCCTGCTGATCGCAACAGGATGCACCCTGAAGTACCCTTCCTACGCCACACGGCGCGATGTGATCGCCGTGCGCAACCGCGATCTGGCCTTCCAAGCCGACCAACCGGGTGCCCAAGCTGCCGCAGTGATCCGCCGGGAAGTGCCGTGGAACGGCGTGGTGCTGTGCGACCTGGACCTCAGTGTGTGGCCCATGCTGTGCACCGCGCGGCATGTGGTGGCCACGGCCAGCACCATGGGCAACCCCTATCTGGACCAAAAGCAGCGCGAGCAGGACAATGCCTTGTTATTGGAAGGCCTGGAACAACCCCGTTCGGACACCGGCGGGCTATTGGCGCAATACGGCGTAACCCACCTGCTGGCACAACCGGCACAGTTGGCCCGGATGCCCTTGGCGGCCCGCTGGTTCCCCCATGAATTGTTCCGGAACGACAAGTACGTGCTCCTCATGCGCTAGTGCATGGCACGGCGAGTTTGTCAGCAGCAATTACATTTGGGCATCCACGAAAAAGCATGGGGCAAACGCTGAAGGAGGCCGGGGAGTTCCGATACATCGATGTGGGCGAAGGGCCGCCGCTGCTGTTTTTGCACGGCCTGTTCGGGGCCTTGAGCAACTTTGGCGACACCACCGCCCATTTTTCTCGGAACTACCGCGTGGTAATGCCCATCCTGCCGTTGTACTCCCTTCCCATGCTCAACACCAACGTGAAGGCATTGGCGGATTTCCTGGGGAGGTTCATCCAACACTTGGGCCTGCGGGAGATCAACCTGCTGGGCAACTCCTTGGGCGGCCATGTGGCCTTGGTGCATTGCAGCCGTCCCCCCCACCAAGTGCGCACCCTCACCCTCACCGGCAGCAGCGGCCTGTATGAAAATGCGTTCGGCGGTGGCTTTCCGCGTCGCGAAGACAAGGAGTTCATCCGTAAAAAAGTGGCCGTAACCTTCCATGACCCGAAGTTCGCCACCGATGAACTGGTGGACGAGTGCTTTGAGACGGTCAATGACAAGGCGAAACTGATCCGCATCCTCTCGTTGGCCAAAAGCGCCATACGCCATAACATGGCGGCCGAGCTGCCCAAGCTGAAGATGCCCGTATGCCTGATCTGGGGCAGGCAGGATACCATTACCCCGCCGCACGTGGCCGAGGAATTCCACACCCTGATCCCCCACAGTGAACTGCATTGGATCGACCAGTGCGGCCATGCGGCCATGATGGAACAACCCGCCGAGTTCAACAACATACTGGACGTTTGGTTGGCGAAAACACTGGGATAGTCCGTGGTTCGCCTTGGCAGGAAACCAGGGGCAGCGAACAGCGCCGGTCATCGATCACGGTTCACCAGTTACAGATCGCCCACCGGAACATCACCAAGCATCCGATGGCAGCAACCCCCGAGCATGCATAACCTGAATGCGGAGCACCTCGGAAGCGGCCGCGAGGCGAAGCATTGGCCCAAGCCGGACTTGCCGGAATTCGCTTTCATCGGGCGCAGCAACGTGGGCAAGAGTTCATTGGTCAACATGTTGGTGGGCATCCACCGGTTGGCCCGCGTGAGCACCACACCGGGCCGAACGCGGAATGTGGAGCACTTCAAAGTGGAAGCGTTGAAGGGGAGCCGGACCCATTGGTTGCTGGCCGACCTCCCGGGCTATGGCTTTGCCAAGATCAGCAAGGCCGAACGGGCAGCATGGCAGCAAATGGTGCGCACCTATCTGCGGGAGCGCGAGAACCTGCAGTGTGTGTTCCTCCTGGTGGACGTGCGCCTGGAACCCCAGCAGAACGACCTGGAGATGATCCAATGGCTGGGCGGAGAAGAAATCCCCTTCGTCATCCTCTTCACCAAGAGCGACAAACTGAAGCAACCCGCCATGATGAGCAACGTGGCGCTCTACCGGCGCGAGCTGAAGAAGACCTGGCATACCCTGCCGCACATGATCATTACCTCATCGGAAACCGGCAAGGGGCGCGATGAAGTGCTCGAGTTCATCACCGAGGTGAACGGAAGGTGGCCGAATGGCTGATGGTGGTAGTTGGCAAGTCGGGAGCCCATCAGTCCTGAGGTCGTGAGCCAGAACCCCGGGCTTCAAGGCTCAAGACTTTTTCCTCAACTCGGGCAGCATGTGCTCAGCGAAGTAGGCGGCAAAATCGCGCATCTGGGCGGCCATTTTTTCTTCGTTGGTGGCACGCTCGAAGGTATCTGCCAGCGTGAGGATGTTCTGGTGAAAGAAGGCCTTCATCTCGTCGGTGGTCATCTCCTTCGTCCACAGGTCGATCCGCAGGGTATTCAGGTCCTGGGTATCCCAGAAGCTCAGCAACATGGCCTTGGACACTCCTTCCCCCCCGCCGTCATCGGCTTTCCATTCGATGTTCTCCGGCACGTGGTTTTCGTCCAGGTGTACCCGGATGGTGATGTCCGTTTCCTTCATGTGGCAGCAAGGGAATTCAGCGTGGTTTGTAATACTTCAAAATGGCCTGGGGCTCATGCATGGCGAAAAGTTCGGCAAAGGTCACCTTGGGATTGGCCCGCAGGTAGCTCTCCACCATGCGGAACCCGATCCATTCACCGATGTGCCCGGGGCTCTCGCGCGGCATGCCCGGGGTGAATGGACCATCATTGAGCAAGCGATCGATCACCTTGGGGTCCTTGGAATACAACTGCTCCTTGGCCACCAGTTCACGCCATATGTTGAACTCATTCTCCTCGCACCACTTCAGCTGGGCCGGAGTAAATGCGAACTTCAAGCTGGCATCGGTCTCCGGCAATAGCGCGTCCAGCAGCGCCATCACCTTGCCCACCGCCACCAGGTTGGCAAGCAGGTCCTCGCCACGTACATCGCGTGCATAGTGGACCTGCAGCCAACCCTTCACCACACTGGGCACGAGCATTTCCGGGCGCATGCGGTCCTTGCGGTACTGCGGAAACATTTCCGGTGAGAGGTACTGCACCACCGGGCTCTCCTTGCCCACGAACCATTCCACGCCGAAGCCCAACACGCTGTCGGTAGGCAGCACCCCGTAGTTGAACCCGGAGTTATAGGCAATGATGCGCGGTATTAGGCTGTCAGGGAAATGGGCTTTCAGCCGGCCAAAGGCTTCGTTGAACCCTTGCTCCTGCTCCTGCATGCTTCCCAACATACTGTCCGCCAGCTGTTGCAGCCGGCTCCAGTCCGGATCGTGCGTGAACTGGATCAAGGCCATGGGCAGGCGGGGGTCGTTGTAGGCTGCGGCCTGCAGCACCTGTTCCACATACAACTTGTAGAAGGCCCCGTAGTGGGCATAGAGCTTCAGGCTGAAATTGCCTCCGGGATCGTTGGCGGCACGGAAGAGGTCCTGGTCCAACCGCTCAATGCGGATGTTCGTGTCCACCGGATCAAGGGCCGGTACCGGCTTTTGTCCGCCGCCGCACCCCCAAGCGGCTAATGTCACGATCGCCGCCACGGGAACGGCGCTGCTCTTACCTTTGGCCATCATTCAAAAATGCCTGCAAACCTATGAAGAAGGTCTCCGCCATCCTCTGTCTCTTGGTCCTTGCCGCCTCCAGCACCCAAGCCCAGGACAAGTCCGTCCGCTTTGGCATCAAGGTGGCGCCGAATTTCGGGTGGATCAAGCCTGATACAAAGGAACTGAAGAACGACGGGGCCCGCTTCGGGTACACCTTCGGGCTGATGGGTGATTTTATGATCGGCGACAACCAGAACTATGCCTTCGCCACAGGCCTATTTCTGAACAACGTGGGGGGCAAATCGAACTATCCCTTCGGCAACCAGAATTTGGGCACCGAATCCAAGTACCAGTACATCGAGCTCCCGCTTACCCTGAAACTGAAGACCAATGAGATCGGCTACATGACCTACTATGGCCAGATCGGCTTCGGTTCGGCCTTCAACATCAGCGCCAAATCCGACTTTGACAAACCGGATGCCGGCGGTAAGATCACCCGTATCACGGATGAGGACATCATGGACAAAACCCAGTTGTTCAAAGCCTCGCTGATCGTGGGCGCGGGCCTGGAGTTCAACTTCAGCGGAAACACTTCAGCGATGGTGGGCGTCACCTACAACAACGGCTTCACCAACATCAACAAAGACAACGAGATCACCGACGCACAAGGCAACAAAACGGAGCTGAAGGCCAAGCAGAGCTACCTCGAGCTGTCCTTGGGCGTATTCTTCTGATCACTTCAACCGAAAGCCCCGCTTCCCTGCCGGCCTCGGGAAGCGGGGCTTTTCTTTGCACCCTGATGCTCCACGCCGAAGCCACCATCTCCCACATCACCGCCTGGCTGCACAACTACTGCATATCCAGCAAGCAGCACGGTTTCGTCGTAGGTATCAGCGGCGGCATCGACAGCGCGGTGGTCAGCACGCTGTGCGCCCGCACCGGCCTGCCCATGCTCTGTGTGGAGATGCCCATCCATCAGGCGCCTTCGCAGGTGGACCGTGCGCAGGAGCACATTGCATGGCTGCGTGCGCAGTTCCCCAACGTGGAGGAAGTCCGTACGGACCTTACGCCGGTATTTGATGCGCTCACGCAGGCATTGCCGTCGCAACCGGACAGCCCCGCGCTGCACCTGGCCCTGGCCAACAGCCGCGCCCGCCTGCGCATGACCACCTTATACTTCCATGCAGGAATGCGCCGCTCACTGGTGGCCGGCACCGGCAACAAGGTGGAGGACTTCGGCGTGGGCTTCTACACCAAATACGGCGACGGTGGCGTGGACCTCAGCCCCATTGCGGACTTGATGAAGAGCGAAGTGTTCGCACTGGCGAAAGCACTGGGCATTGCGGACAGCATCCTCCAAGCCAAGCCCACCGACGGCCTGTTCGGCGACGACCGCAGTGATGAAGACCAGCTTGGCGCCAGCTATCCCGAGCTGGAATGGGCCATGGCGCTGCGGGATAGTGCGACCGAAGCGAATGTAAGCGGCCTCACCCCGCGCCAACGCGAGGTGCTGGCCATCTATGACCGGCTGCACGCCGCCAACGCGCACAAGTGGAATGCGATACCGGTGTGCGTGATACCGAATCACCTGCGATAGATCATGTGCCACCGGGTTCCAGCCGGTGGATCAGAACCTCAATTGATCGTCCACACGTTCTCCCCGCGCAGCAGCGCATCCAGGTTCCCGTTGCCCCTCTTCTCCTTGGCCAAGGCCACTTGGGCGTTCATCTTCGTTTCGTGCGTGTGGCGGTCGTTCACGTAGAACACGCCGAAGGGGCGCGGCAGGGCGCCTTCCCTGTGGGGGTCGTCGAAGAGGCGCACCAGGATGCTGGCCTTGAAGGAATCGCGTTCGTCGTGCACCCACACCTCGTCCACGCCGTGCTTTCCTTCAGTGAGGTCGATGATCACAGGTGTGAACCCATCGAGCTTGATGCCCTTGGTGCCGTTGGCGAAAAGCAGGGGTTTGCCGTGCTCCACGAACACCGTGTGCAGTGCCTTGCCGGCCTTCTCCGTGAAGATCTCGAAGGCACCATCGTTGAACACGTTGCAGTTCTGGTAGATCTCCACCAAACTGGTGCCGCGGTGGGCCTCGGCGCGCAGCAGCACTTCGCGCAGGTGCTTGGGGTCCCGGTCCATGCTGCGGGCCAGGAAAGTGCCGTCTGCACCCTTGCACAAGGCCAATGGGTTGAAGGGGTGGTCGGTGCTGCCCATGGGCGTGCTGCGCGTCACGGCGCCTTCGGGCGAGGTGGGCGAGTACTGGCCCTTGGTGAGGCCGTAGATCTCGTTGTTGAAGAGCAGCACGTTGATGTCCACATTGCGGCGCAGCAGGTGGATCAGGTGGTTGCCGCCAATGCTGAGCGAATCGCCGTCGCCGGTGATCAGCCAAACACTGAGGTCGGGCTGCACGCTGCGCAGGCCGCTGGCGATGGCCGGTGCGCGCCCGTGGATGCCGTGCATGCCGTAGGTGTCCAAGTAATACGGGAAGCGCGAGGAGCACCCGATACCGCTGATGAAGACGATCTCTTCCTTCGGTCGGCCGTGATGCTGCAGCACGCTTTCCACTTGCTTGAGAATGGAATAGTCGCCGCAACCGGGGCACCAGCGCACTTGTTGGTCGCTGGCGTAACTGATCTTCGGCGCGGGGGCCGCAGGCTGTGGAGTGCTCATGGGTTCAAAAGATCAAGTACGCCCTTGCGGATCTCGGCGGCGGTGAACGGCATTCCCTGGATCTTGTTCAATCCCTGCGCATCCACCAAGTATTCCGCGCGCAGCAGTTGGCGCAGCTGTCCGCTGTTCATTTCGGGCACCAGCACTTTCTTGTAGTTCTTCAGCAGGCCGCGAAGGCCCTTGTTCATGGGGAACATGTGGCGCAAGTGGACGTGCGCCACGCTGTAGCCTTCCTGCTGCAGTTCCAATGCGGCTGTGCGGATAGCGCCGTAGGTGGAACCCCAGCCCACGATCAGCAGTTCACCTTCCGATGGCCCGCTGTCCAAGCGGATGGGCCGGTAGGTGTCGGCGATGCGCTGCACCTTTTCGGCGCGCAGGCGCACCATCAGTTCGTGGTTCTTCGGGTCGTAGCTGATGTTGCCGGTCTTGTCCTCCTTTTCGATGCCGCCGATGCGGTGCTGCAGGCCCTTCATGCCGGGGATGGCCCATGGGCGCACACCGCGCTCATCGCGGTCGTAGGGCAGGAAGGGCGCTGCATCACCGGTATCGCGCTCCGTGGCGAATGGCGGATGGACGGGCCGCAGGTCCTTGGCTTCCGGGTAGCGCCAAGGTTCCGCGCCGTTGGCGATGTAGCCGTCGCTGAGCAGGATCACGGGAGTCATGTGCTCCACGGCGAGCTTCACGGCTTCAAAGGCCATTTCGAAGCAGTCGGTGGGGCTGCTGGCGGCGATCACCGGGATGGGCGCCTCACCGTTGCGGCCATTCAAGGCCTGCCACAGGTCGGCCTGTTCGGTTTTCGTGGGCATGCCCGTACTGGGTCCGCCGCGTTGCACGTTCACCACCACCAGGGGGATCTCCAGCATGCAGGCCAGGCCGAGGGCTTCACCCTTGAGGGCGATGCCCGGCCCGCTGCTGGCGGTCGTTCCCAGCGCCCCGCCGTAGCTGGCGCCGATGGCCGCGCACACGGCGGCGATCTCGTCCTCCGCCTGGAAGGTCTTCACGCCGAAATGCTTGTTGCGCGAGAGCTCGTGCAGGATGTCGCTGGCAGGCGTGATGGGATAGCTGCCGTAGAACAGCTCCAAACCTGACTTCTGGGCAGCGGCGATCAGGCCGATGGCGATGCCTTGGTTGCCGGTGATGTTGCGGTAGTTGCCCTGCGGCATGGGCGCGGGCTTCACCTCGAAGCGCGTGGTGAAGGTCTCGCTGGTGTCGCCGAAGTTGTAGCCGGCCTGAAGCACGCGCAGGTTGGCTTCCAGCAGTTCGGGCTTGTTCTTGAACTTGTTGGCCAGGAAGGCGCGCGAACGGTCCAGCTTGCGGCTGTACATCCAGTGGATGAAGCCCAGCACGAACATGTTCTTGCTGCGGTCCTTCTCCTTCATGCCCAGCGCGGTGCCTTCCAGCGCGTTGCGCGTCAACTTGGTGATGTCCACGCTGTTGAGCACGTAGTTGTCCAAGCTGCCGTCGGTGAGCGGGTTCTCCTCATCCGGATAGCCCGCCAGGCGCAGGTTCTTGGCATCAAAGCCGTCGCTGTTGGCAATGATGATGCCGCCGTTCTTGAGCTTGCCGAGGTTGGCCTTGAGCGAGGCGGCGTTCATCACCACCAGCACATCGCAGGTGTCGCCGGGGGTAAAGACGTCCACGCTGCCGAAGTGGAGCTGGAAGCCGCTGACGCCGGCCAGAGTGCCTTGTGGCGCACGGATCTCGGCCGGGTAGTTGGGGAACGTGCTTACATCGTTGCCGAAGAGCGCATTGGATTCGGTGAATTGCGCACCGGTGAGCTGGATCCCATCGCCGCTGTCGCCGGCGAAGAGGATCACCACCTTATCGCGTGCCTCCACCTTCTTGGGCGGAAGCGTTGTGGTTGTGTCCATTTTCGGGAGGCAAAGGTACAGGGGGGCAAGGAGGTGCTGAACTGATGGGGGTCAGGGGCCCTGCAACCCGGCAGGTTTCCACGACTGCATGGAACCCGTTTCTTTGCCCATCTGATGCACAGCATGCACAAGCACATCCAACCTGGCGTTTTCCTGCTTCTGTTCTTGGCGATCGGCTGCCGCACACGATCCCCGGTGGCCACGCAGCTGCCGCAGCTGCCCTCAGCCGCCCAACTCGCCCAACAGAACGTGGATGCCACCATCTACCAGAACATGTCCGCCGAGGTGTACCGCCTCTATCAGCAGGGCTATGAGCTGGCCAAGATCCGGTTGGACGCCAACCTGGCGCGGCCGCACACGCTGCCCCCGGCGGTGATCGTGGACATCGATGAGACCGTGCTGGACAACAGCCCCTACCAAGTGACCAACGCCGCGAGGGGCCGCACGTATTCCCCGGATACCTGGAAGCAATGGACCGCCAAGGCAAGCGCCAAGGCCCTGCCCGGCGCGGTGGAGTTCCTGAACTACGCCGCTCAACGCAGCTGCGAAGTGTTTTACATCAGCAACCGTGAAACGGATGAGCTCGGGCCCACCCTGCTGAACCTGGCCAGCGAAGGCTTTCCCATGGTGGACACTGCCCACGTGATACTGATGCACGGCACCAGCGACAAAACCACAAGGCGTGCCCAAGTGGCCGCATCGCACTACATCGCCCTGCTGGCCGGCGACCAGCTGCGCGACTTCGACGAGTGCTTCAAGAACCGCAGCGTGGACCATGGCAAGCCGCTGGTGGACGCACAACGCGACACCCTGGAGCGTTACTTCATCATGCTGCCCAATTCCATGTACGGCACCTGGCTGGACGCGGTAAGCGGCAAACCGCTGGAAGGCAAGCCTGCGAACAAGGAAGCCGTGCTGAAGAAGAACGCCTACTGATGCGTGCCGTGGTGCAACGGGTGCGGGAAGCCTCGGTACATATTGGCGGCACCGAGCATGCGCACATTTCCAAGGGCTTGTTGGTGTTGCTGGGGATCGAAGCAGGCGATACGGCCGAGGACCTGGAATGGCTCTGCGGCAAAGTGGCGCGCATGCGGCTCTTCGCGGATGCGGAAGGCGTAATGAACTTGGACATCAACGAGGCCCAGGGCGAATTGATGGTGGTGAGCCAATTCACCCTGCACGCCAGCACCCGCAAGGGAAACCGGCCCAGCTACATCCGCGCGGCGCGCCCGGAGGAAGCCATTCCACTTTACCTGCGTGCCAAGCAGCTCTTCAGCGTGCTGGTGCACAACCACGTGCGCAGCGGCGAGTTCGGCGCCGACATGCAGGTGGAACTGGTGAACGACGGGCCGGTGACCATCGTGATCGACAGCAAATTGAAAGAGTGAAAATTCCAAACGCCATGGAAGGAAGACCGGGAACAGCAGGCGACGAAGTGGCCACCTTGCAACGCGAGGTGGAGGGGTGGATCACAACGGTGGGCGTGCGCTACTTCAACGAGCTCACCAACATGGCCATCCTCAGCGAGGAAGTGGGCGAAGTGGGCCGCATCATGGCCCGGCGCTACGGGGAGCAAAGTGAAAAGGAGAGCGACAAGGGCAAGGACCTCGGTGAAGAGCTGGCTGACGTGCTCTTCGTCACCCTGTGCATCGCCAACCAAACCAACACCGATCTGCAGGCTGCGTGGCGGAAGAAAATGGAAAAGCGCACCAGCCGCGATGCGCAGCGGCACGGAGAGAACCCGAAGTTGAGGTAGCGAGGACCCAGATGGACGCCGATGGACGCGGAATGCGTCCATCGGCGTCCATCACGCATCCATTCAAATTGCCGCCAATACCGTGCCTGCCACCCGCCCAGCCCCGCCTTTCCGCTCGTTCACATAGCGGGCCGCTGCCTCGGAAGCTCTCCTCAGCGCCTGAGGATCCTTTAGCCAACAGCCTAGCGCCGCCTGCAATTCGGCCGAGTTCCGCACCTCCAGCCCTGCCCCCGCCTCGATCAGCCCCTGCACTTCGGGAAATTTTTTGTGCCGCGGTCCCACGATCACCGGTACGCCCCAAGCCGCTGCTTCCAGTACGCTGTGGATGCCGTCCGTGAACCCGCCGCCCACGTATGCCACGCTGCCGTAGCGGTACAGGCGTGCCAACAGGCCCATGCGGTCCACCAGCAACGTGCCCTGCGGCGTTGCGCCCAGCATGGTTTCCACGTTAAGCACCGGGCTTTGCTCCAATTCGCTCCAGCGGGCCAGCGGTTTGGGGAAATCGCGTTCGATGGCGGCCAGTTGTGCCTCGTGCAGCTCATGCGGCACGGCCATGCACTTGGGCGCACCCGCACCCATGCCGCGCAGCGCCCCGGCTAGGAGCGCCTCATCCTTGGGCCAGGTGCTGCCGCACACCAGCACTGGGCCATTGCCGGCGAAGGCCCGGGCCAAGGGCAATTCCTCCTGGCCTGCCGCAATGGCCGCTACACGGTCGAACCGTGCATCACCGCCCACCGCTGCATGCCCTACGCCAATGCCCTCAAGCAGCTTCAAGGAAGCTTCATCCTGCGTGAAGATCTGCTTGAAGCAGCCCAGCATGCTGCGCCATGCGCCGCCGTACCACCGGAAAAAGGGTTGGTCCTTGCGGAACAGGGCAGAAATGAGGAACACCGGCACCTTCCTGCGCTGCAGGGCGTGCAGGTGGTGATACCAGAACTCGTACTTCACGAAAACGGCCGCAACGGGGTTCACCAGGGCCAACAGCCTCTCCGCGTTGGCGGCGCCGTCCGGCGACAAGTACTCCACGTGCGTGGCCAGCGGCTCGTTCTTCCGCGCTTGGTATCCGCTTGGGCTGAAGAAGGTGAGCAGCACCGGCAGCTCCGGGCGATGTGCCTTGATGGCCTCCAGCACGGGCCTGCCCTGTTCAAACTCGCCCACGCTGGCGCAATGCATCCACAGGCAGCCATGCAGTTGCGGGGCCGCCTGTTCCAGCCGGTCCCAGCATTCCTTCCTGCCTTGCACCCATGCCTTGGCCTTCGGGTTCCATGCCGCCGCAAGCCGGATGGCCGCATGGTATGCCCCGATGCCCAAGTCGTACAGCAAGGGCATCAGCGGTAGTATTCACGGGTGTCGCGCGTCTTGTAAATGGGGAAAGTCCAACCGAAGCGCAAGCCGCTGAGGCCGTCCACATGGGTGTCGTTGTCGGCCCTTCCCGAATCGAAATTGTACGGGCGCAGCGAACGGGTGAACGCCACCTGCAGTTCAAAGCCGACCATAAAATTGATGAAGCGGTTGTTGCCGAGGTGCTGGTAGCCGGCAAAGAACATGCCCACCGGCCCTGCCGACAACCGGTCGTAGCCCTTGAGGTAATCGCCTTCCAGGGCTGGCAGCACATCGTTCTGGTGCTGTATGAGCAGCTTGTGCGCCAGGTAGCCGCCGCCGAGCTTGAGCAGGATACCGCTGTTGGGGTTGGGCCCGGCAATGGGGATCACCTTGCCCGCAAAGGCCATCACCGTGTAGCCGCGTTCGAAGAAAAGAACGTTGGCCGGGTCACCATCCTGGTTCACGATCACCCCGTTGGTGGTGGTCATTTCGCGCAACACATTGCGCTCGTTCACCTTGTTACCGAAGAGGTATCCGCCCTCCAGGCCCAGGGAATAGTTGTTCTTGAACTTGACCGATGCGCTGAACCCCAGGTTGCTGTTGGCGCCGAAGCGTTGGGCCATTTCACCGCTGGGCAGCTGGTAGGCGTAGCTGATGGTGAGCGGGACCAAGGTGATGGAGGTGTCCTGAATGCCGCTTTGGGCCCTGCAGGGCACCATACCGGCCAGCAGGGCAAAGGGGAGGAACAGGGAATTGAGCTTCATGGGGAGGCGAAGTTAGCCGTGGCCGGTTGTGCAGGCATGCAGGCGCTTTGCACCGCAGCTTACCTTCGCGCCGCCCGCGCGCCGTTGGCCGGGCACAGAAGCCCGAACCGGTACATGAAAGCCATCCAAATGGTCGACCTCGTCGGCCAATATGAGAAGATCAAGCCCGAGGTGGACGCCGCATTGCAGGAAGTGATCAGCACGGCGGCCTTCATCAATGGCCCGCAAGTGAAAGCCTTCGAGCAGGAGCTGGCGGAATACCTGAAGGTGAAGCATGTGATCGGCTGCGCCAACGGCACCGATGGGCTGCAAGTGGCCATGATGGCCTTGGGGCTGAAGCCTGGAGATGAAGTGATCACCGCCTCGTTCACCTTCGTGGCCACCGTGGAGGTACTGGCCCTGCTGGGCCTGGTTCCGGTGTTTGCCGATGTGCTGCCGGGCACCTTCAACCTGGACCCCGCCGATGTGGCCCGCAAAGTGACCCCCAAGACCAAGGCCATCGTGCCGGTGCACCTGTTCGGCCAAAGTGCCGACATGGACGCCATGCTGGCCATTGCCCGCGAGTACAACTTGTACCTGGTGGAAGATGCCTGCCAAAGCATTGGCGCCGACCACAGCGGGGCCAACGGCAAGCGCAAGAGCGGCACCATGGGCGACATCGGCGTCACCAGCTTCTTCCCCAGCAAGAACCTGGGCTGCTACGGCGACGGTGGCGCCCTGTTCACCAACAGCGATGAGCTTGCGCACAAGATCCGCCGGGTGTGCAACCACGGCAGCGAGCAGCGCTACTACCACGAGGTGGTGGGCGTGAACAGCCGGCTGGATTCGCTGCAAGCGGCCATACTGCGCATCAAACTGCGGCACTTGGACGAGTACGCCCGCGCCCGGAACAGCGCGGCGGCCGCATATGACCAGGCCTTCGCCGGCATCGCGGAGCTCACCCTGCCCGAACGCTCCCCCTTCAGCAACCATGTTTTCCACCAATACACCCTGCGGGTGGCCGGAGGAAAGCGCGATGTCTTGAAAAAACACCTTGAGAACCAGGGAATTCCATCCATGGTGTACTATCCTGTACCCTGCCACCTGCAGCATGCGTACAAAGGCGGCCGACATCCGCAGGGTGCACTGCCCAACACCGAGCAACTGGCCCGGGAAGTGCTTTCCCTGCCCATGAGCACCGAGCTGGATGCGGGCCAACTGCAACACATCACCCAAGCGGTGAGGAGCTTCTTCCACTGAACCAAACAAACACAGGGAAATCACCGCATAAGCGGCAGTTCCTGCATCCCCAGCAATGAACCTAGCGGTAATCGGAACCGGATATGTCGGCCTGGTCTCAGGCACCTGCTTCGCCGAAACCGGCAACCACGTGATCTGCGTGGATATTGACCAGGAAAAGGTGAAACGGCTCAAGGAAGGCCACGTGCCCATCTACGAGCCGCTCTTGGACGTGCTTTTCGAACGCAACATCCGCCAAGGCCGCCTGTCCTTCACCACCAGCCTGAAGGAAGCCGTGGACCAGGCCCAGATCATCTTCCTGGCGCTGCCCACGCCACCGGGCGAGGATGGCAGCGCCGACCTGAAATATGTGCTGGGGGTGGCCGATGAACTGGGCAAGATCATCACGAACTACAAGGTGATCGTGGACAAGAGCACCGTGCCCGTGGGCACAGCGGAAAAGGTGCGCGATGCGGTGGCCAAGCACGCCCGCGTGCCCTTCGACGTGGTGAGCAATCCGGAATTCCTGCGGGAGGGATTCGCCGTGGACGACTTCCTGAAGCCCGACCGCGTGGTGGTGGGCACCAGCAGTGCCCGCGCGCAAAAGCTGATGGAAGACCTCTACAAGCCGTTCGTGCGGCAAGGCAACCCCATCCTCTTCATGGACGAGCGCAGCGCGGAGCTCACCAAATACGCCGCCAATGCCTTCCTGGCCATGAAGATCACGTTCATGAACGAGATCGCCAACTTCTGCGAGGCCGTTGGCGCCGATGTGGACAAGGTGCGCATCGGCCTGGGCACGGACAGCCGCATCGGCAAGCGCTTCCTGTTCCCGGGCATCGGCTACGGCGGCAGCTGCTTCCCCAAGGATGTACTGGCCTTGGCCCACAGCGGCGACCAGGCGGGCTACAAGTTCGAGATCATCAACAGCGTGATGAAGGTGAACGAGCGCCAGAAGGCGAGCTTGGTGCGCAAGATCAAGGCCCATTACGGCGACGACCTCCGCGGCAAGCACTTCGCCTTGTGGGGCTTGGCCTTCAAGCCGGACACCGACGACATACGCGAGGCGCCCGCCCTGTACATGATCGAAGCGCTGACCAAGGCCGGCGCCACCATCACCGCGTTCGATCCCGAGGCCATGGACAACGTGAAGAAAGCCGTTGGCGCCAAGGTGAACTTCGCGGAAGATGAGTATACCGCGCTCATGGGGGCCGACGCCCTGATCATCGCCACCGAATGGGCCGTGTTCCGCAACCCGGAACTGGCCCGCATGGAAGAGCTGATGAAGGAGAAGACCATCTTCGACGGCCGCAACCTTTACGACCTCGAAGAGATGAAGGACCAAGGCTTCCACTACGTGAGCATTGGCCGCCAAGCGGTGAACGCCCCCATCAAAGCCAAAGCCTGACATGGCCAAGAAGAGCGCTGCCACCCAAGCGAAGGCCGCCGCGAAAAGCGGTGCCACCAAGGTTAAGCCCGCCACGGCAAAGGAGCGGGTGCTCATCACCGGTGCCGCAGGCTTCCTCGGCTCGCACCTCTGCGACCGCTTCCTGCAAGAGGGCTACCACGTGATCGGCATGGACAACCTGATCACCGGACGGCTGAAGAACATCGAGCACCTGTTCCACCGAAGCGATTTCGAGTTCCACCACCACGACGTCACCAAGTTCGTACACGTGCCCGGCAAGCTGAAGTACATCCTGCACTTCGCCAGCCCGGCCAGCCCCATCGACTACCTGAAGATCCCGATCCAAACCCTCAAGGTGAGCTCCCTGGGCACGCACAACCTGCTGGGCTTGGCCTTGGAGAAGGGTGCGCGCATTCTGGTGGCCAGCACCAGCGAAGTGTACGGCGACCCGCAGGTGCACCCGCAGACCGAGGCGTACTGGGGCCATGTGAACACCGTGGGCCCACGCGGCGTGTATGATGAAGCCAAGCGCTTCCAAGAGGCCATCACCATGGCCTACCACACCTACCACGGCCTGGAAACGCGCATCGTGCGCATCTTCAACACCTACGGCCCGCGCATGCGCCTCAACGACGGCCGGGTACTGCCCGCGTTCATTGGCCAAGCCCTGCGCGGCGAGGACCTCACCATCTTCGGGAAGGGCGACCAGACCCGGAGCTTCTGCTACGTGGACGATCTGGTGGAGGGCATCTACCGCTTGCTGAAGAGCGACTACGCCGGCCCGGTGAACATCGGCAACCCGGCGGAGATCACCATCAAACAATTCGCCCAGGAAATCGTGAAACTCACGGGCACCAAGCAAAAGCTGGTGTACAAGCCGCTGCCGCAGGACGACCCCATGCAGCGCCGTCCGGACATCACCCTGGCCAAGAAACTCCTGAAGTGGCAACCCAAGGTGGACCGCGCACAAGGCTTGAAGATCACCTACGCCTACTTCAAGGGCTTGAGCAAGACCGAGCTGAACGAAAAGGAACACAACAGTTTCGAGGGGTATGTGAGGAGGTAAGGTTGCACGGTGCGAATACCATCCACGGATCGAATACCCTCCACAGATTTCACCGATCACACGGATCGCTGCCGGTTGAAGGGCTTTCCCATCTGTGCAACCTGTGGACAAGCTTCGGACCAAGGCCTTCCCATCTGTCCGATCTGTGCACAGTACTTTGCGTGGAATGAAACTGCGAGTGGCCGGCGTGCCCGAGCCCTACAACCTTCCGTGGCACCTGGCCATGGAGAAGCGGCACTTCCGCAAAGCGGGCATTGACCTGCACTGGCATGTGGTTCATGAGGGTACCGGGCGCATGTGCCAAATGCTGCGCGACGGCGAGCTGGACATGGCCGTGCTGGTCACCGAAGGCGCGCAGCGCGACATCCTCAACGGCGGCCCGCACCGGATCGTGAGCGGCTTTGTGGAAAGCGCCTTGCCATGGGGCGTTCATGTGCCTGCAAGCTTGGATCTGGAAGCCGGAAACCTTAGGGGCATCCCCTACGCCATCAGCCGCATGGGCAGTGGCAGCCACATCATGGCCCTGCTGCATGCCGAACAGCAGGGCTGGCGGCCCTTGGAAACCGACCTGGAGGTGGTGCACAACATGGCCGGGGCCGCCGAGCGCATGCAGCAAGGCCCCCCGGTCATCTTTCTTTGGGAGCAGTACGTCACCCGGCGCTGGGTGCAAGCGGGGGTCATGCGGTGCGTGGACGTGGTGCGCGCGCCGTGGCCGGGCTTTGTGATCACGGCCGGCACAGGCTTCCTGCAGCGCCATGCCGCAGTTGTTGAACGGGCTCTGGCCGTGTTGCGCAGCGAAGCGGACGTGCTGAAGGGCGGCCCGCACCCGGTGGAACTGGTCATGCAGAACGCGGGTTTCACCCCGGCGGTGGCGCAGGAGTGGTTGCAGCATGTGTGTTGGAAAGTGGAACCTCCGGCACCCGGGCCGCTTGCAGCACTCAACGGCACGCTGGAAAAGCTGGGCTTGTTGCACCCACGGGCGTAAGCATCCGTTCGCGATCCGGTCAACCAGGCGCTAACCGGCCACCCACGCCCATGCCCCGGCGAGCACCAGCACCACGCCCAGCGCGCGGAACAAGCGAATGAGCGTCTTGTCCGCCATCCGCTCACGCATGTGCCCCCCCAGGCGGATCAGCAGCAACAGCAAGGCCATGGCGCCGATGAAGGCACCCAAGCTGAAGCCCGCCAAGGCTCCCCACCCATAGGCTTGCAGGCCCATGGCTTCCATCGCCAGCCGCACGCCGCACCAGAACAGGGCCAACTGCGGGTTCATCAAGCCCAGCACCATCCCCCGGCGGAACCCGCTGCGCACCTGCACTTCCTCCTTGATGTGGAAGGGCTTCATCACCAAAGCGATGTAGAGCCCGAGCCCCACCATCACCACGCCCGAGATGCGCCCGGGCGTAATGCCCCAATGCTCCGTATAGGCCAGTACCCTGTTCGCCGCCACGAAAGCCAGCCCCGCATACAGGATCTCCGGCAACGACCCGCCCAATGCCGTGCTGCGCGCCACGTTCCGCCCATGGCGCAAGGTGGCCGCCAGCACGGCGGTATTCACCAGCCCGGCTTGCAGCGAACCGATGAAACTGGCCGCAACGGCCACCAGCAGGGCGATGAGCGCATCCATCCAAGGGGCGGAAAATTAGTGCCCGACCCGTGCTCCCGCCACTCGCGCCCCCCGGTGGCGGGTCACCGCCACGGCCTTACTTTCGCGCTCCGTTTCCATGAGCAACTACAGCGCCCACCCCACGGCCGTGATCGACGAGGGCTGCACCATCGGTGCGGGCACCCGCATCTGGCACTTCAGCCACCTGATGACGGGCTGCAGCCTGGGTGAGCGGTGCAACATCGGGCAGAACGTGGTGGTAAGCCCGGGCGTTAAGCTGGGCAACAACGTGAAGGTGCAGAACAACGTGAGCCTTTACACCGGCGTGGAATGCGATGATGACGTGTTCCTGGGGCCCAGCTGCGTGTTCACCAACGTGATCAATCCGCGCAGCGCGGTGAACCGCCGCGACCAATACGCCCGGACGCACGTGGGGCGGGGCGCCAGCATCGGGGCCAACGCCACCATCGTGTGCGGCCATGACATCGGCGAATTCGCATTCATCGGCGCCGGCGCGGTGGTAACGAAAACCGTGCCGCCATACGCGCTGGTCGTGGGCAACCCCGCGCGGCAAACCGGCTGGATGAGCGAGTACGGGCACCAGCTGAAATTCGATGCCGAGGGCAATGCCACCTGCCCGGAAAGTGGCCAACACTACCAGTTGAAAGGCGGCCAAGTGTCGCGTAAAGCATGACCCCGGGAATGGACAAAGTGAACTTCGCCGTGGTGGGCTGCGGCCACATCGGCAAGCGGCATGCGGAAATGATCACCCGCGACCCGGGCAGCCGGCTGGTGGCGCTCTGCGACATCAAGCCGCGGGCGGAACTGGGCCTCGAAGCCTTCGACGCGCCCTACTTCACCAGCATCCATGCCATGCTGGAAACCGTGCCCGAGGTGCACGTGGTGAACATCTGCACCCCCAACGGCCTGCATGTGCCCCTTAGCCTGGCCGCCCTCGAACACAACAAGCACGTGGTGTGCGAAAAGCCCATGGGCCTCTCCAAGGCGGACTGCGAGGCCGTGCTGGGCAAGGCGCTGCAGAAACACAAGCACCTCTTCGGGGTGATGCAGAACCGCTACAGCCCGCCCAGCCGGTGGATCAAAGAGATGGTGGACCAGAAGCGCCTGGGCGACATCTTCCTGGTACAGGTGAACTGCTACTGGAACCGCGATGCCCGCTACTACAAGGCCGGCAGCTGGAAAGGCACCGCCGAGCTCGACGGCGGCACCCTCTTCACCCAATTCAGCCATTTCGTGGACATCATGTACTGGCTCTTCGGCGACATCACCGATATCCAAGGGCGATTTGCCGATTTCAACCACAAGGACCTCACGGCCTTCGAGGACAGCGGCCTGGTGAACTTCCGTTTCCTCCAAGGCGGCATGGGCTGCCTGAACTACTCCACAAGCGTGTGGGACAAGAACCTGGAGAGCAGCATCACCATCATCGGCAGCAAGGGCAGCGTGAAGATCGGCGGACAGTACATGGACCAGGTGGAAGTGTGCCACGCGCAGGACTACACCATGCCGGAGCTGCCGCCCACCAACCCGGCCAACGACTACGGCGCATACAAGGGCAGCGCCAGCAACCACCATTACATCATCGAGAACGTGGTGGACACCTTGAAGAACAAAACGTCCATGACCACCAACGCCCTGGAAGGTTTGAAGGTGGTGGACATCATTGAACGGATCTATCAAAAAAGGGATGAGCGTGCTGTTTGAGCGACTGAAAAAGAAGGAGGCCAAAATGGCCGTGATCGGCCTGGGCTATGTGGGCCTGCCCATAGCGCTTGCCTTCGCGCGCAAGCTCCGGGTGGTGGGCTTCGACATCAATGCCAAGCGCGTGGACCTGATGCGGCGCGGCATCGACCCCAGCGACGAACTGGGAGCGGAGGCCTTTGCCGGCACGGACATCCATTTCACGGCCGACATCAACGACCTGCGCGACGTGGAATTCTTCATCGTGGCCGTGCCCACGCCCATCGACCAGCAGAACATTCCCGACCTCACCCCCCTGCTGGGCGCCACCCGCACCGTGGGCCAAGTACTGAAGAAAGGCGACCACGTGGTGTATGAAAGCACCGTGTACCCGGGCTGCACCGAGGAAGATTGCGTACCGCTGCTCGAGGAGCTCAGCGGGCTGAAGTACATCACCGATTTCAAGGTGGGCTATTCACCCGAGCGCATCAACCCGGGCGACAAGGAGCACACCCTTGAGAACATCGTCAAGGTGAGCAGCGGTTGCGACGCCCAAAGCGCGGAGACCGTGGCCCGGGTGTACGAACTGGTGGTGAAGGCCGGCGTGCACCGCGCGGCCAGCATCAAGGTGGCCGAGGCCGCCAAGATCATTGAGAACACGCAGCGCGACGTGAACATCGCCCTCACCAACGAGCTGTCCATCATCTTCAACCGCATGGGCATCAACACCTACGATGTACTGGAGGCGGCCGGCACCAAATGGAACTTCCTCAAATTCAAGCCCGGCTTGGTGGGCGGCCATTGCATCGGTGTTGACCCCTACTACTTGGTGTACAAGGCCAAGCAGCTGGGCTACCACGCCCAGATCATCGACAGCGGCCGTTTCGTGAACGACAGCATGGGCGGCTACGTGGCCAAGCAAACGGTGAAGAAGATCATTGCCGCCGGCACCAACCCGGCCGATGCCCGCGTACTGGTGATGGGCGCCACCTTCAAAGAGAACGTCACCGACATCCGCAACAGCAAGGTGGCCGATGTGGTAAAGGAGCTCCAGAGCTTCAGTTGCCACGTGGACGTCACCGATCCGCACGCCGACAGTGCGGAGGTGAAGCACGAATACGGGTATGAACTGGTGAAGGAGCTGCACGGCCCGTACGATGCGATCATCGTGGCGGTGAACCACGGTGAATACGCCGGGCATGATGAAGCCTGGTTCAAGAAGCACCTGAAGCCGAAGGGCGTGCTGGTGGACCTGAAGGGCACCTACCGCAACAAGACAAACGGGCTTACTTACTGGAGCCTGTAGCAGGCGATGATCCCACAACAACCCGCCGTGCAGGGCAATCGCGCCGGTGCGCGTTGCCCAAATTGCATATCGGAACTACCTTTACTGCATGGAACAGTCGGGCATCGGCCGCATCACCATTGATCCCGCCATCTGCCACGGCAAGCCTTGCATACGGGGCATGCGCTGGCCCGTGGAGGTCATTATTGACTTGCTTGGCTCCGGCATGACCGCGGAAGAGATCATTTCCGAACACCAGGAACTGGAAAAGGAGGACATCCGCGCCAGTCTTAACTATGCGCGTTTGATGGTTTCCGGCCAGACGCTGGGCGGCGTGGCGTGATGCGCTTTCTATGTGACGTGCATATATCGCTCCAGGTCTCCAAGCGATTGGCGGAAGCCGGCTTCGACTGCATCCATGTAAACCAGCTTCCCAAACGTTGGCATACGCCGGATGCCGACATCGCCCGGACCGCCGATCTCCAAGACCGGATCTTGATCACCAAGGACGCGGACTTCCTGGGCAGGTGCATCGTACAGCGATCGCCCCGCAAACTCATCAAGGTAAATCTGGGCAACATCCCAACCAGTGTGCTGATCGCACATCTCCTTGGCAACTTGGAACACCTCCGTCAACTGAACACAGTTGGGCGATTTTTAGTGGAAGTGGACATTGATCGGGTTTCAGTTATTCATCTGGAACCATAAACACACGCTGGGCCAACTTTACGGCAGAATGACCGCTTCACGCACCCTCCTCATCACCGGCGGCGCCGGCTTCATCGGCAGCCACGTAGTGCGGCTCTTTGCAAAGAAGTACCCGCAGTACCGCATCCTCAACTTGGACGTGCTCACCTACGCAGGCAACCTGGAGAACCTGCGCGATGTGCAGGGCGCACCGAATTACAGCTTCATCAAAGCGGACATCCGCGATGCGGCGGCCATGGCCAAGGTCTTCGCGGAGCACCGGCCCGACGGCGTGATCCATTTGGCCGCCGAAAGCCACGTGGACCGCAGCATCAGCGATCCCATGGCCTTCGTGGAAACGAACGTCACCGGCACGGTAAACCTGTTGAACGCCGCGCGGGAAGCCTGGAAGGATCGACTTGTTCCGCATTCCACCCCTCTCCTTGGGAGAGGGGCTGGGGGTGAGGTCCGTTTCTACCACGTGAGCACCGATGAAGTGTACGGCTCGCTCCACGATGGTGGCTTCTTCACCGAGAGCACGCCCTACGACCCACAAAGCCCTTACAGCGCCAGCAAGGCCGCCAGCGACCACTTCGTGCGCGCTTATGGCAACACGTACAAGCTGCCCTTCGTGATCAGCAATTGCAGCAACAACTACGGCAGCCACCAATTCCCGGAGAAGTTGATCCCGCTGATGATCCACAACCTGCGCAACGGCAAGCCGCTGCCCGTGTACGGCAAGGGTGAAAACGTGCGCGATTGGCTCTGGGTGGAGGACCATGCCCGCGCCATCGACGTCATCTTCCACCAAGGCGTGAATGGCGAGACGTACAACATCGGCGGGCACAACGAGTGGAAGAACATCGACCTGGTACAGCTGCTCTGCTCCATCATGGACCGCAAACTGGGCCGCGCCAAGGGCGAAAGCGCCAAGCAGATCACCTACGTCGCTGACCGCGCCGGGCACGACCTGCGCTACGCCATTGATGCCTCCAAGATCGGGCGCGAGCTGGGCTGGAAGCCGTCCATCACCTTTGAGCAGGGCCTGGAACAGACCGTGGATTGGTACCTTGCGAACGATCCGTGGCTGCAGGCCGTTACCTCCGGTGCCTACCGGGACTACTACGCGGCCCAGTACGGCGATCGCGGATGAGCATCATCAGCAACCTCTTCGGCAAGCGGAAGCCCGACCTTCCGCCGGTGGACTTCGGCGTGCTGAAGTGCGACATGCACTCGCACTTCATCCCCGGCATCGACGATGGCGCACCCACCGTGGAGGCCAGCCTGGAGCTGCTGCGCGCCATGGAAGACCTCGGCTTCCGCAAGGTGTGGACCACGCCGCACAGCATGGCGGACGGCTACCGCAATCCGCCGGAAGTGATCCTGGGCGGCCTGGAAAAATTGCGCCGCGCGGCGCAAGCAGCGGGTATTGCCCTGGAGGTGCAAGCGGCGGCGGAGCATTACCTGGACCACGACCTCCAGGAGCGCGTGGCCCGCAGGCACTTGCTCACCATCGGGCAGGACATGTTGCTCTTCGAACTCGCCTTCATCAATGAGCCCTCGGTGTTGCTGGACATCGTGTTCCAAATGCAAACCCAGGGCTATACCCCCGTCCTGGCGCATCCGGAACGCTATGCCTACTGGCATGCGGACACGAGGATGATGGAAAAGCTCAAGGACCGGGGAGTGCTCTTCCAGCTGAACACCATTGCCTTGGGCGGCGCCTACGGGCCCGCCGTGCAGAAGGCCGCGGAACGCATCACGGACAAGGGCTGGTACGAGCTGCTGGGCAGCGATTGCCACGGCATGAAACACATCGAAGCCATGCAAGCCGTGCGCACAGCGCCGTACCTGCACAAGCTGATCGACGGCGGCAAGTTGATGAACGCGAAGCTGTAGGACACCCGGCAGCGCAGACCCTGCAATTGTAAAATTGCATTTTAGAATTGCAGGGTTTCCTGTTCAGGCGTGGGATCATTGGACAACCACGCGCCCTCTGGCGACCATGCTCCCGCCACCTGCCACCTGCACCACATAGATCCCGGCGGCGAGATTCCGTGCAGGAAATCGAAAATCCCCAGCTCCGGACCGGATAGGAGTTTGCAACGGGAATACGCTCCCGTCCATGCCCACCAGCATAAACCGAATCTGGCCGGAAGTCAGTGAGGGGTTGAGGTGAACGGTCAACTCGCGCGATAGCGGGTCCCACGATACAGCCATTTCCCCTCTGTCATGGCTCTCTTCCTCAATCCTGGTGGGTATGATCACTGTGTCACAGGTGTTCAGTACGGTGTCCAAGTATAGGTTTACCGATGCACTGTCGTAACACAAAAGCTTATACCACTTGGCACATACGAAATCCACGAGGCACATCCCTGCATAGAAAGGGTGCGTGGTTGAACCGACCCCCTCGATCCAGTCCATTTGTCCCATCCCCCACGTACCAGTGCCATTGCTCAGGTCGAAATTCATGCCAAAGCGCCTCCGGGGCACGCCTTGCTGCACCACTGTATCTATGCTTGCCAAAATGAACCAAGCCGAATCGGCGCCCAAGCCGGCCATGAAAGGACCGCTTGGGTACACTGTATCACCCACCGACAAGGAATAATCGTACATCAGGTACTCCCTGTCAAGGCAATTCGCACCAACGCGGAAAACCGTGCGCGGCCCGTCGTTCCGCACATATAGCGTGTCCTCGTAAGCAACTATGGTGCGACCATAAGCATGTCCGCAAGCGGAAACAGAATCGATGTACATGATCGGCACCGTGCTGCACCACAGCCCGTCAATGGTGCCGCAATCCAGCACGTTCCACACAGGTTGGTCCGCAGGTGTGGGAAAGGGGTGCTGGGCAACCGTGCTCAGGCTCAAGCCCAGCAATCCCATGGCCAAAATACCTTTCATGGGGTGCGCCATCGGCAAAAAGACACGCTTTGGCGAAGATACGCTGCCCGGGACCGGCATGCTCACACAGCATGGTTCAAGCCTGCATCTTGTTTTGGCAAAGCCGAGGCATTACCTTCGGTTGAGCATGATGAAGGCAATGACCGGGTCCTTGTGCAGCGTGTGGTTGGTGGCCGGCATGGCCTTGGTTTTATCCAGTTGCACCAAGGACGCTTTTGATCTGCGCAGTCAATACATCGGGCCTTACTCATTCACGGTCGAGGTCCATGGCGCACATGGGGTGGGCCAGGATTGGTTCATCACCGATACCACCTATACCGATGCTGGCGCCGTGCTGAACGGCAGCCGGTCAGGCATCATTGAGATCAAAGGTTCCAGCTTTGAACTTCAAGCATTGCTGCACGAACATGCGAGCCTCACCGGCTACTACAACCATGGATCAGGGAGCTTCCCCTCCACCGGAAGCATTGACTACACCTACAGCTTCTACTCTCCCTCCGGCAGCACGCGCGTCCACCTTGCCGGCAACAAGCAGTAGTGCGGCACTGAACAAGGTCCTTACGCCGCGCTCGTCGCCACCTCCTTGCTCACCTTCTTGAACAGCCCCTGCAGCACGTTGCCCGGCCCGCATTCGATCACGTTGAGGGCACCGGCGCCGAGCATATTGCGCATGCTTTGCGTCCAGCGCACGGGCGCGGTGAGCTGGGCGATGAGGTTGGCCTTGATGCGGGCGGGGTCCTTGCGGCCAGTGGCGTCCACGTTCTGGTACACGGGGCAGCGGGGGTCCACGATGGGCGTGTAGGCGATGGCCGTGGCCAGTTCGGCGCGGGCGGGTTCCATCAGCGGGCTGTGGAAGGCACCGCCCACGGGCAGCAGCAAAGCGCGTTTGGCACCGGCTGCTTTCAAGGCTTCACAGGCGGCATTCACCGCTTCCACCGTGCCGCTGATCACCAACTGCCCGGGGCAATTGTAGTTGGCGGGCACCACCACGCCTTCAACTCCGGCACAGATCTCTTCCACCTTTTCATCTTCCATGCCGAGGATGGCGGCCATGGTGCCCGGCTGGGCTTCGCAGGCCTTTTGCATGGCGTTGGCACGCGCCGCCACCAGCTTCAGGCCATCGCTGAATTCCATGGCCCCGGCGGCCACCAGCGCGCTGAATTCGCCCAGGGAGTGCCCCGCCACCATGTCGGGCTGGAAGGCATCGCCCATGGTTTTGGCCTTGATCACGCTGTGCAGAAAGATGGCCGGCTGGGTCACCCTGGTTTGCTTGAGGTCTTCTTCGCTGCCGCTGAACATCACATCGGTGATGTTGAAGCCCAGGATGTTGTTGGCATGCTCGAAGAAAACGCGCGCGTTGGCATCGTTCTCGTAAAGGTCCTTCCCCATGCCGGGGAATTGGCTGCCTTGGCCGGGGAAGACATAAGCGTTCATGGTGGGCGTTGTTGCGGGCGTGAAAATAGCGGAGTGCAGGCAATCGCCGCACCGGGAAGATAGAAGGGTGGAAAGGCCACTGCGGCCCATCCACCCTTCCAAGGGACAGTTGTGATCACTTCCTGTTGCCGAACAGGCGCAGCAGGGCCAAGAAGAGGTTGAGGAAATCGAGGTAGAGGCTCAGGGCGCCCATCAGGGCCATCTTCTGGGCCATTTCGGTGCCGCTGACCACCGTGCCGCCAAGCTGCTTGAGGCGCTGCATGTCGTAGGCGGTGAGGCCCGTGAAGATGATCACGCTCAGCACGCTGATCACGTAGCCCATGGTGTCGCTTTTCATGAACATGTTCACCAGGCCCGCGATCACGATGCCGATGAGGCCGATGAACAGGATGCTGCCGAGCTTGGTGAGGTCCGTTTTGGTGGTGTAGCCGGCCACGGCCATCAGGCCGAACACGGCGGCGGTAACGAAGAAGACCGTGGCGATGGAGGTGGCGGTGTAGGCCAGGAAGATGAAGGAGAGGCTGGCGCCGGTGAGGGCGGAATAGGCCACGAACACGGTGAGCAGCGCACTGCCGCTGAGGCGGTTGATCATGCCGCCCATCACGAAGACCAAGGCCAGCGGGGCCAGCATCACCACCCATCCGAGGATGGTCATGCCGCCGGTCTGGAAGTTGATCAGGCGGGAGAGCAGGCTCATGTCGTGCCCGAACCAATAGGCTACGCCGCCACTGATGGCCAGGGCCAGGGTCATATAGGTGAACACCTTGCCGAGGAAGGCGCGGACATCATCGGGGTTGGCCACCACGGTTTGTTGGAACTGCTGTTCGGGTGCGAGGTTGGAGAGGGAACTGCGGAACATGGTGCTGTTCGGTTGTTGTTTCAGTGGAGTTTGGAGGCGATGAGCTTAATGAACTCCTCGCGGGTACGGTGGTCCTGGAGGAAGATGCCGGTGAATGCAGAGGTGGTGGTCACGCTGTTCTGTTTCTGGATGCCGCGCATTTGCATGCACAGGTGTGAGGCCTCGATCACCACGGCCACGCCCATGGGCTGCAGGGTTTGCTGGATGCAGTCACGGATCTCGTTGGTGAGGCGCTCCTGCACCTGCAAACGGCGTGCAAAGGCGTCAACCACCCGGGGGATCTTGCTGAGGCCGACAATTTGGCCTTTGGGGATGTACGCCACGTGCGCCTTTCCGAAGAAGGGCAGCATGTGGTGCTCGCACAGGCTGTACACCTCGATGTCCTTCACCAGCACCATCTGGCTGTACTCCTCGCGGAACATGGCCTTGCGCAGGATGGCCGCGGGGTCCAGATCGTAGCCGTGGGTGAGGTATTGCAAGCTCTTGGCCACGCGCTCCGGCGTGCGCTTCAAGCCTTCGCGCCGGGGGTCTTCCCCCAGTTCGGCCAGAATGTCAGCATAGTGAGTGCTCAGGCGCTGTACGGCGGCGGGATCGAAGTGGTCTATACGCTTGTAGGCGTCCGTGCCCCCCTCACCCGCCAAGCCATTGCCGGAACCGCCGGCAGCGGTCTTGGTCCGTTTCTTTTCCTTCTCCGCCATGTTCACTCGCCGTAGTATTCCACGCTGTTGTTCTCCGTTTCCTGGATCTTCACGCAGTGCAAGGTACCGCCAATGGCGGCCACGGGCTGCTCGAGCTGCTTCCAAATGGCCACCGCCAGGTTTTCGGTGGTGCTGCCCACGCCTTGGAGGAAAGGCACGTCCAGGTCCAGGTTTTTGTGGTCCATGGGGTCGATCACGTGCCGGTGCAGCAAGCGGCTCAGGTCGGAGAGGTTGATCACAAAACCGGTTTGGGGGTCGGTGGGGCCCTTCACCGTTACCCACAGCTCGTAGTTGTGGCCGTGCCAGTTGGGGTTGGCGCACTTGCCGAACACGGCGAGATTCTGCTCCGCGCTCCATTCCGGGCGGCCCAAGCGGTGCGCGGCACTGAAGCGCTCGCGGCGGGTGATGTGTACTACGGACATGCCAGGGATGGGATGCCAAAGTTACGACGGGGTTACAGCTCGGCCGGACCAGCGGCCATGAAGGCGTGCCCGGCACCGCAAAGCCCCCACCCCCGCCGCTCCTTACCTTCGCGCGTTCCAACCGAGATCGTCCCCATGCTGGAAACCGCCTTCCTGCGCAACCATCCTGAAGAAGCCCGCAAACGCTTGGGCAAACGCAACATCGATGTGGAAGGGCTGCTGGGCAAGGCCGCCACGCTGGATGAGCACCGGCGTGGCACCCAGCAAAAATTGGACACCGAGCTGGCCGCCATGAACGAGCAGGCCCGCGTGATCGGCGAACTGATGAAAACCGGCAAGCGGGAGGAGGCTGAGGCCGCCAAGGCCAAAACCGCCGAACTCAAGGAGCGCATCGCCCGGTTGAAGGAGGATCTGGCCCTGGCGGAAAAGGCGCTGGATGAACACCTCTGGGCCATCCCCAACACCCCCCAGGAGCGCGTTCCCAATGGGAAAACCCCGGAAGACAATGTGACGGTGATGCAACAGGGTGAACTACCGCAGTTGCCCGCCAACGCAAAGCCCCACTGGGAGCTCGGTGCCGAATACGGCCTCTTCAGCCTGGAAGACGGCGTAAAACTCACCGGCGCCGGCTTCCCCGTGTACCACGGCCAGGGCGCCAAGCTGCAGCGCGCGCTCATCGCCTTCTTCCTGGAGCGGGCCGCTGACGCGGGCTACGTGGAGGTGATGCCCCCCCTGATGGTGAACGCCGACAGCGCCTTCGCCACGGGCCAACTACCGGACAAGGAGGGGCAGATGTACCATGCCGCGGCCGATGACCTGTACCTGATCCCCACGGCCGAAGTGCCCATCACCAACCTGTTCCGCGATACGATCGTGGACGCGGCCCAACTGCCCCTCAAACGCGTGGGCCACACACCCTGCTTCCGCCGGGAGGCCGGCAGCTACGGCAAGGATGTGCGCGGCCTGAACCGCGTACACCAGTTCGACAAGGTGGAGATCGTGCGCATTGAGGCACCCGAGAACAGCAACACCGCGTTGGAGGACATGACCAACCATGTGAAGGGACTGCTGGACGCGCTGGAACTGCCCTACCGGCAACTGCTGCTCTGCGGGGGAGACATGGGCTTCACCAGTGCCATCACCTACGACATGGAGGTGTACGCCGGTGCACAGAAACGCTGGCTGGAGGTGAGCTCCATCAGCAACTTCGAGACCTACCAGAGCAACCGCCTCAAGCTGCGCATGCGCGGTGCGGACAAAAAAGTGCAGCTGGCCCACACCTTGAACGGCAGTGCGCTGGCGCTGGCGCGCATCGTGGCGGCCTTGCTGGAGAACAACCAGGGGCCGGAAGGCATCCGCATCCCGGCGGCGCTGCGCCCGTACACCGGTTTCAGTCTGATCGCCAAAAAATGACCAGGCCCGTACCAGCGGTGCTGCTCGTTGCGTTGGTCACGGTCGGCATGCTTCCTGCATGCACGCACCGGGCCACGCCCCAAGAGCTGGCCGCCGTGGAACGGATGATAATAGCCACCGACAGCATGCGCGCCGTACTGGACCGGGCCGATACCAATGCCCTGCACCACATGGGAGCCCGCTTCACGGCGGAGCGTGCGGGCATCGAGGCGCGTTTCCGCGATACCCTGCTGCCGCACGAGGCCGAGCTGCTTGGCAATTACCACCGGGCCATGGCCGAGCGCCTGCCCCGCCTGCTGGCCGAACGCCGCGCGGGGCATGCACTGCTGGACAGCTCCGCCAACCGCCTGGCCGATCTGCGGCACGACCTGGAACTGGGCCTGCTGGACCCTGAGAGCCGCCGTGAAGCGTTGGCCATGGAGCAACAGTGGGCCACCGCCCTCCACCACCAAACCGACAGCCTGGTGCGGCTCACCAACCGCCTGATCAGCGACCGGCAGCGCTGGCGGGCCGCCATTGATACCCTGCTGCTCCCATGAAACTGCCCCAAAGCATCCTGCGCTCCTTGTTGGTGCTGCTGCTGCTGGCTGGCGGCACTGATCGCGTGCGGGCACAGCAAGGCACCGATGAACAGCTCGCCGCGGAGTACATGCGGCAGGGCGAGTTCGCCAAGGCCATCCTCTACTACGAAAAGCTCTACGGCCGCCAGCCTTCAACCCTCTACTATGAGCAGCTGTTGAAGGCCTATTTGGGCGTGAAAGACTACGAACACGCCGAAAAACTGGCCAAGGAGCGCATGCGCAAACAAGCCGGCGACACCCAGTACCTGGTGGACCTGGGCATGGTGCTGAAGCTCCAGGGCGACACGGCCAAGGCGGAACTGCAATTCGCCAAAGCGCTCAAGGACCTGCAGCCCGACCAGGCCGCCGTGCGCAACCTGGCCAACGCCTTCCTGCGCAACAACGAACCGGACCTCGCCCTGCAGGCGTACGAACGGGGGCGAAAAATGCTGGACAACGGCACCGGCTTCTTTTACGAAACCGCCAGCCTGCGCGCCTCCAAAGGCGATTTCCCCGGCATGATCAGCGACTACCTGGACCTGCTGGAAGTGAACCCCGCCTATGAACAGGCCGTGCAGAACGGCTTGGCACGCTTCATCGACTTCACCTCCGCCGACCAACGCGCCGACCTGCTGCGCACCGAACTGCTGCGGCGCATCCAAAAGATGCCGGATCACACCCTGTTCCAGGAACTGCTCATCTGGGTGTACATCCAACGCAAGGACCTCAACGGCGCATTCGTGCAAAGCCGTGCCATGGACAAACGTTTCAATGAGCGCGGGCAACGCCTGATGGCCCTGGGCGACATGGCCGTGAACAACCAGGACTGGGCCACCGCCGCCAAAAGTTACGCCTACGTGGTTTCCCTCGGCAGCACCAGCCCTTGGTACGGCGCCGCCCGCATCGGGCTGGTCACCGCCTCGGACGTGCAATTGCAGGAACAGCCCGAACCCTCGCCCGGGCAGCTGGAGCAATTGCGCCAGCTCTATGCCTCCACCCTGGAAGAACTCGGCTGGGGGCCCGCCACCATGAAGCTCGTCAGCGGCCTAGCACGGCTCGAAGCCTTTTACCTCAACAACACCGGCAGGGCGGACAGCCTGCTGCAGGACGCCATCCGCATGCCCGGCCTGGCCCGCAAGGAACAGGCGGAACTGAAGCTGCAACTGGGCGATGTCCATGTGCTGGCCGGCGACATCTGGGAAGCCTCCCTGCTCTACTCCCAAGTGGACCTGGACTTCAAGCAGGACGTACTGGGCCATGAGGCGCGCCTGCGCAATGCCAAGGTGAGCTTCTATGCCGGCGACTTCCTTTGGGCCAAGGCCCAGCTGGACGTGCTCAAGGCCAGCACCAGCAAGCTCATCGCCAACGATGCGCTCGAACTCTCCCTGCTGATCACCGACAACCTGGGCACCGACACACTGAACAGCCCGCTGAACCTCTTTGCCAAAGCCCAGCTGTACACCGCGCAACACCGCTATGACAGCTGCCTGGCGGCGCTGGACACGCTCACCGCACGCTTCCCCCTCTCCAACCTGGGCGATGACGTGCTCTACGAGCGCTACCGCATTGCCATGGCCCGGCACAACTACGCCGGCGCTGCCACCTGCCTGGAAAAGCTGCTCGAACAGTTCCCCAACGACATCCTGGTGGACAACGCCATGTTCGACCTTGGCAAACTTTACGAGACCAAGCTCAACGACAAGGAACAGGCCAAGAAGTGGTACGAGAAGCTGCTCTTCGAGCAAAGCGGCAGCATCTTCACGGCAGCCGCGCGCGACCGCTATCGGCGATTGCGCGGCGACCACGACAACCTGGACACGCCCGAGCAACAGTTCCTCAACGGTCCCGCCCCATGATCATCTACAACGTCACCCTCAGCGTGGATCGCGAAGTGCACGAGATGTGGCTCGCCTGGATGCGCCACACCCACCTGCCTGCCGTGATGGCCACCGGGCATTTCCTCGATGCCCGCATCTGCCGCGTGCTGAGCGAGGGAGACAGCGGCACCACCTACGCCGTGCAATACACCTGCCCGAACATGGGCGAATACGACGCATACGTGGCCAACCATGCCGACCGGCTGCGGGCGGAAACCGAGAAATACTACGGCGGAAAGGTCATCGCGTTCCGCACCCTGCTGGAGGTGGTCCATACCGCATGAACTTCGTCCGCGCCAAAAAGCACCTCGGCCAGCACTTCCTCAAGGATGCGGAGGCCGCCCGGCGCATCGCGGACAGCCTCACCTTCCACGGCGGCTATGTGCGGGTGCTGGAAGTGGGCCCGGGCACCGGTGCCCTCACCACGCACCTGCTGGAGCGCACGGACATCGAGCTGGCCTGCATTGAGCTGGATGCCGAGTCCGTGGCACACCTGCGTGCCAAATGGCCCGCGCTGCGGGTGGTGCACGGCGACCTGCTGCAGCTGGACCTGCCCACCGTGGCCGCCCCGCCACTGGCCGTGATCGGCAACTTCCCGTACAACATCAGCACGCAGATCATCTTCAAAGTGCTCGAGCACCGGGACAGCGTGCCCGAAGTGGTGGGCATGTTCCAGAAGGAAGTGGCCGACCGGCTCTGCGCGGGGCCGGGCAGCCGGACCTATGGCATCACCAGCGTGCTGGCGCAGCTCTGGTACGCGGTGGAACCCCTGTTCATCGTGGAAGCCGATGCGTTCATCCCGCCGCCCAAAGTGCGCAGCGCGGTGATCCGCATGCGCCGCAACGGGCGCACCTCGCTGCCCGTGGGCGAAAAACTCCTCACCGCCTTGGTGAAGGCCGCCTTCGGGCAACGCAGGAAAACCCTGCACAACGCGCTCAAGAACTTCGCCCCCTTGGGCGGCAAGCTTCCGGAGCAGTACGCCCGCAAACGCGCCGAGGAACTCTCCGTGGAAGACTTCCTGGAGCTGGCCGCCGCCTGCACGGCCCCCCCGGGCAGTGCCGCCTGATCGGCTGGCGTAGTTTCGCGGGCCTCCCCGCGCAACCTCTACCCCGCACGGCCCGATGACCTTCACCCTGAGCAAAGCCAACCTGGAACGGATCCAGGAGCATATCGCGCAGCAGCGCGACCAAGAACTGCTGGATGCCGTGAAGGACCTGCACCCGGCGGACATCGCCGAGATCCTCGACCAGCTCCACCTCAAGGAAGCACAATACCTCTTTGAACGGCTGGAGCCCGAGCTCGCCGCCGAAGTGGTGCTCGAAGTGGCGGAAGACCGGCGGGACGTGCTCCTGGGCAACTACACCGGCAAGGAGATCGCCGAAGAACTGATCGAGCACATCGACTCGGACGACGCCGCCGACGTGATCGCGGAGCTGCCCAACGAAGTGCGCGACGAGGTGCTGGCCAATATCGAAGACGAGGCGCAGCGCAAGGAGATCAGCGAACTGCTCACCTACGACGAGCACACCGCCGGCGGCCTGATGGCCAAGGAACTGGTGAAGGTGAACGACAGCAGCAGCATGCTGGACTGCGTGCGCGTGCTGCGCACCCATGCCGAACATGTGGACGACGTCTATGTGATCCTGGTGGTGGACGACCACGACCGCCTGGTGGGCACCATCCCCATCAAGGCCCTGCTCACCACCAGCCTGCGCGCGCCGGTCAAGGAGGTCTACGACCCCGGCGTGATCAGCATACGCGCGCATGAGCACGTGGAGGAGGCCAGCCGCATCATGGAGAAATACGACCTGGTGATCTTGCCCGTGGTGGACGACCGCGGCAAGCTGCTGGGCCGCATCACCATCGACGACGTGGTGGATGCGATCCGCGAGGAGGAAACCGAGGATGCCCACCGCATGGCCGGCATGGAAGCCCTGGAATATTCCTACAGCAGCAGCGGCCTGTGGGAGATGGTGAAGAAGCGCGTGGGGTGGCTCATCGTGCTGTTCATCGGGGAGAGCTTCACGGCCACCGCCATGGGCTTTTACATGGACGAGATCGAAAAAGCGGTGGTGCTCGCGCTCTTCGTGCCCCTGATCATCTCCAGCGGCGGCAACACCGGATCGCAGGCCAGCACGCTCATCATCCGGGCCCTCGCCTTGGGCGACATCACTGTGAAGGAGTGGTGGCGCATCTTCCGTCGCGAAGCCAGCGTGGGCCTCATCCTGGGCCTGATCCTGGCGGTGGTGGGCTTTACGCGGGTGGCCATCTGGAGCCAGTTCGTCAACGTCTACGGCCCCCACTGGATGCTCGTGGGCCTGGTGGTGGCCCTCTCCTTGGTGGGCGTAGTGCTCTGGGGCAACCTGGTGGGTTCCTTGTTCCCGCTGCTGCTCAAGCGCCTGGGCATGGACCCCGCCGCCGCATCCGCGCCGTTCGTGGCCACGGTGGTGGACGTTACCGGCCTGGTGATCTACTTCTCCATTGCCTCCATGTTCCTCTGGCAGATCCTTTCATGAAGGTCAATTTCATCGACACGGTGCACCCCGTGCTAAGCACCCGCCTCACGGTGGCAGGCCACACCTGTGAGGACCTGGGCGAGTACACCGGCGAAGCCTTGTTGCGCCAACTGCATGATTCCGAAGGGCTGGTGGTACGGAGCAGGCTGATGATCGATGAAGCAGTGCTTCTGCACGCTCCTAAGCTGCGCTTCATTGCGCGCTGCGGTGCGGGGATGGAAAACATCGACAAAGAAGCATGTGCCGCCCGCGGCATCAAGCTGTACAACTCACCGGAGGGCAACCGCGATGCCGTGGCCGAACATGCCTTGGGCATGCTCCTGGCCTTGATGAACCACCTGCCCAAGGCCGATCGCGAAGTGCGCCACGGCATCTGGGACCGCGTGTCCAACAGCGGCCGGGAGCTTTGCGGCAGCACCGTGGGCATCATCGGCTTCGGGCAGATGGGCACCGCCTTTTCCCAGCGCCTGCATGGCTTTGGCGTGAAGGTGCTGGCCCACGACAAGTACCGCAGCGGCTTCGGGAATGAACAGGTGGCGGAAGTTGTACTGGATGAACTGCAGGAGCGCTGCGACGTGATCAGCCTGCACCTGCCACTGACGCCGGAAACAACACATTACGCCGATGCGGCCTTCTTCGCGCGTTGTGCCAAACCGGTGTGGTTCATCAACACTGCGCGCGGTCCGATCACTGATACGGCCGCCCTGCTGGACGCCATCGATGCAGGCAAGGTGCGCGGCGCCTGCCTGGACGTGCTGGAGTTCGAGGAACGATCCTTGAAGGGCCTGCGTGATGCACGCGGAAATGAAACGCTCCAGCGGCTGAAAGCCTGCGAGAAGGTGCTGCTGAGCCCGCACGTGGCGGGCATCACGGAGGAGAGCTACTTCAAACTGGCCAACGTGCTTGCGGACAAGATCCTTCGGGACATCGAGGAGGGGAAGTTTTGAACGGATACTGTGGACAGGATGAACAGGATGGGCAGGATGGATGCATCCGCGATCACAGAGGTCCATGGCCATCGTGGCTGTTGCGGCCCCTTCCCGGCCAATTCCGTGAAGGCCTTCCTGGAGGCCGCGCGCACCGGCTGCCATTGGCTGGAGATGGACGTGGTGATCACCGGCGATAACGAAGTGCTGGTGAGCCATGAACCATGGATGGACCCCGCCACGTGCACCGGCCCCGCAGGGATGCCACTGAGCGAGGAGGCAGGTCGTTCGGCGAACATCTTCAAGATGTCCGTGGAGGAAGTGCAGCGCTACCACCTGCTTCCTGCAGGCGCCTTTGCCACCTGGAAGCCGACGCTCACCGAAGTCCATGCGCACGTTCACAGGGAGTGCGCGGAAAATTCGATGCCCATGCCGCGCTTCAACATTGAGGTAAAAAGCGATCCTGCTTGGTATGGCACCTATCAGCCATCACCGGCCGTGTTCGCGCAGCGCATGGTGCAGGAGATCCATGTGGTCGGCCTGCACGGGCATTGCCTGGTGCAAAGCTTCGACCCCGCCATCCTGGAAGTAATGCACCGGACGGACCCTTCGATCCCCTTGGCCCTGTTGGTGGAGAACAGGGCAAGCATGGCGGAAAACCTGCACCTGCTGGATTTCACGCCGGCGTATTACAGCCCGGAACACCACCAGATCGATGTTGCCGTGGTGGCCGAAGTGCGGTCACGCGGCATGGGCCTGCTGACCTGGACGGTGAATGAGGCGGCTGACATGCGCCGCATGATCGCCTTGGGCGTGGACGGGTTGATCACGGACCGGCCGGAGCTGGCCATGCGGCTGCTCCGGGACCATGGTGCCCGTACCGTTGGGTAAGGCCCCGGGCCGATCATTTCAACAAGTCGCGCACGGCGGCCTCCAAGGCGTCGAGGTCTGCATTCCATTGCAGCGGGTCCCCGGCTGCGCCCGGGATCCTGAGGCGGGCGATGAGCGGTGCGCAGCGCTCGGCATCAAAACCCAGGAGCTGCGGCTTGAGCGAAGCGACTACGCGCAGCACCTTGTCGTGATCGCCGCGCTGGCGGGCGTCCAACAGCGTGGCCAACCGTTCGGGTCCGTCCTGGCGGAACTTGCCGGCGGCCATGGCCTGCATGCCCGCGTCGGCGAGGTTCAGCGCATCCGCCACAGGGGTCGCCTCCGGTTGCGGCCTAGGTTGCGGTGCCTGCGTTGCACGTGCCGCCCGCGTTTTCAACGCATCCACTTCCGCGCGCAGCTCGGCAATGGTGGCGCGCAACCTGCCGGTGATGCTGCCATGGCGGTACAAGAGGCCTACCAGCAAAAGCAGGCCAATGGCCATGGCGGCCAAGGCGCCGTACATCCAGGCATCCGTGCGTTGCTGCAGCTCGTGGATGGCCTGGGCCATGCGCCGGTCGCGGTCCGCGGAAACCTGGAGCAAGCTGTCGCGTTCCCCCGCCATTCGCTGAAGCTCCCGCGCGCGGAGGTCCGCATCCTGTTCAGCCTCACGCCGGTCGCTCCGCATTTGCAGGGAATCAGCCGCAACCACTTCCACATACGCCTTCTCAAACGCTCCTGCACTTGCCCACTTTCCGGACAGCAGCCGATGCGCCATCGCACCCAGGTCCGGGCGGTCCATGCTGTCGGCAAGGGCCGCTGCCTGCGTCATCAAGGCGATCGCCTCGCTGCGCCCCACCAGTTCCGACAGGTGCATCCTGGCTTCGAACCCGGCCTGCCGGTCCCGGGTGCTGTCTGCTAGTACCAAAGTGGCGCGCTGCTGCGCGATCACGGCTTTCAGGCTGTCGGCCCGGTCCATTTGCCCATAGGCGGGCTTCAGCGTAAAGCAAAGCAACAAGGCAGCGGCTGCACAGGCTCTTAGGGATCGCGGTGCGAACATGGCGCGAATCTATTCGGCACCTCTCACTTCACCACGTACCGCGCCGTAACGCGTGAGCGCTGTTCGATCAGCGGCTCCTTGCCTTTCAACAGGCTTGCCAAGGTGGCCTCGTCGAAGTGGCGCACGGTGATCAGCTCGCAACCTTCGTTGTACCGCACCTCGTACTCCTTGCCCAGCTCCTCGATCAGCTGGCGGGCGCGCGGCGTGTCGTCCACGGCCACGGTGAATGCCACGGCGCTGTTCTGCATCAGCGCGATGCGCACGTTGCGCGCGGCGAAGAGCTTGAAGATGCCGCCGAGGTTCTCTTCCACGATGAAGCTGAGGTCGCGCGGGGTGATGCTCAACAGCAGCTGGTCCGGCTTCACGATGAAGGACGGGATCAGCGTGTCGTGGTCGGTGGCCTCGCTGATGGTGCTGCCTGGCGCGGACAGGTCGATGAATGAGCGTACATAAAGCGGGATGCCCTTGCGCTGGAGCGGCTGCAGGGTGCGCGGGTGGATCACGCTGGCGCCGAAGTAGCTCAGCTCGATGGCCTCCTTGTAGCTGATGTGCGCGAGCAGCTTGGTATCCGGGAACTTGTTGGGGTCGGCGTTGAACATGCCGGGCACATCCTTCCAAATGGTGACGCTCTCCGCGCCCAGGGCATAGGCGAAGATCGCCGCGCTGAAGTCCGAGCCTTCGCGCCCCAGCGTGGTGGTGATGCCCTCTTCCGTGCTGCCGATGAACCCTTGGGTAACGATGCGGTGCGGCTGTGCGGCGAACGAGGGCAGGTGCGTGGCGCAGTTCTCTTCCAGCCGGTCCCACTTCACGTTGGCCGCGCGGTGCCGCGCATCGGTGGTGATGATCTTGCGGGCATCCACCCACTGGTTCGCAAAACCTGAGGCGTTGAGGTAGGCGCTTACGATCAGCGTGCTCCACACCTCCCCGAAGGCCACGATGTGGTCGTAGTCGCGGTCTTCCGCGTATCGCACGGGGTGTGCCACGTACTGCTTGAGTTCATCGAATGAAGCGGCCAAGGCCAAGCCCGCTGCCTGGTCCGCGGGCGCCACTTCGCCAAGCGCCATGGCGTGCATGCCTTGCAACGCCAGGATCAACGGCTTCGCATTGCGCCCTTCCCGATAGGCCTTCACCACCTCTTCCAGCGCATTGGTGGTCTTGCCCATGGCGCTCACCACGATGAGGAGATCGTCCTGTTTGAACGCCTCAAGCACGCGCGCCACATTGCGCACGCCCTGTGCATCCTTCACGCTGGCGCCGCCGAATTTGAAGACTTTCATCAATGCAGATCAAAATGGAAAGCTTGCAACCTCAGGGTCCCCTTCGGGAGACCGCTGAGGGAGCTGGAGTTGTCAAAGATGAGGCAGCGCGATCACTTGGAAGCCATCACGGCCTTGACCGAGCAGTTCCGCCAGTTCCGCCAAGGCGATGGTTCCCGTGATCCGGATGTGGCCATCGCCGGCCTCGATGCTGTGCAGCTGATCGAAATGCTGGATCGCCTCCTGGTGGGTTTCCGGCAGCCGCAGGTAGATGGACAGCCGTTCCTGGCTATCGGACAATACCGGCGCGTCCTTGCTCACCTTGGCGTAGGCATAGCCGCCGCCGCGCACCAGGCGCTGCACATCGCTGAGCACGGCCAGTCCCGTGGGCAGGCGGCCCGCGCCCTTGCCTTGCAGCAGGTGCTCGCCCGAATGCCGCCCGGTGATGCGCACGGCATTGTATTCATGGCGCACCTGGGCAAAAGCGTTGTTGCGGGGCACGAAGGTGGGCAGCACGCGGGCCGTCACTTTTCCATTCACAAGCTGGGCGCTGGCCACTACCCGCACCACGCAACCGATGGAGGCCGCATGGTCCATGTCCTGTTGGTGCAGTTGCCGGATGCCGCAACGGAAGATCCGCTTGGGCTCCACCACCGTGCCGAAGGCATGGGCCATCAGGATGGTGAGCTTGTAGCGGGCATCATCGCCGCGCAGGTCCGCAGTGGGGTCGGTCTCCGCGAAGCCTTGCTCCTGTGCCTGCCTCAGCGCATCTTCGGGCGAAGCGCCTTCCTCCATCCTGGTGAGGATGTAGTTGGTGGTGCCGTTGAGGATGCCCTCGATGCGCTCCACGCGTTCGCCGCTGAAGTGCGTCTCCAGCGCATGCAGCACGGGGATGCTCGCTGCGCACGAAGCTTCGTATAGCAGGGAACGGCCGGTTGAACGCTGCAACGCGATGAGCTCCGCGAGGTTTTCCGCCACCACCTTTTTGCTGGCGGTGATGGCGTTGCGTCCGGTGAGCAGCGCCTTGCGGATCACGTCCAGCGCGAGGTCGGCGTCGTTGGTGAGCTCCACGATGGTGCTGACCTGTTCATCGGTGAGGATGTCCAGCGCTTCGTAGGTGAGGCGCGCGGTGCCCACATCACGGGTGCGTTGGCGATCCTTTACGCAGACGTGCTTCACCTGTGCAGCCGTGCCGCCGTTGGCGTTGAGCAGTTCCAAAAAGCCCTGGCCCACGCAGCCGTGGCCGAAGGTGCCGATGGTCAATGGGGAAGTGCTCATGGATCAGGCGTGAAGGGTTTGTTCCACGGAGCAATTCTCCGCTGCGCTGATGGCCCCGGCAAGGTCTTCCACCAGGTCGTCCGGGTGCTCCAGGCCAATGCTGATGCGCACGAGGCTGTCGTGGATGCCGGCGGCGATGCGGGCTTCGCGGGGCACGGAGGCATGGGTCATGCGCGCAGGCACGCACAGCAGGCTCTTCACGCCGCCCAGGCTTTCGGCCAAGGTGAACAGGCCGGTGTGCTTCACCAGTTGCACGGCAGCCCCTTCGCGATCATCGTTCAGCCAGAAGCTGATCACACCGCCGAAGGCAGTGGACTGCGAACGCGCCACCAGGTGGTTGGGGTGCGTGCGCAAGCCGGGATAATTCACGCCCGCCACGGCCGGGTGCTGTTGCAGGAACTCCGCCACCTGTTGCGCACTACGGCTGATGCGCTCGTAGCGGAGGTGCAGCGTTTGCGCGCCGCGGATGGCGAGCCAGCTGTCCTGCGGGCCCAACACCGCGCCGGTGGCGTTCTGGACGTACTTGATGCGATCGCCCAACTCCTCGTTCTTCACCACGATGCCGCCGCCGATCACGTCGCTGTGACCGGCGATGTACTTGGTGATGCTGTGGAGCACGATGTCCGCGCCGAGCTTCAGCGGCTGTTGCGCCACCGGGGAGCAGAAGGTGTTATCCACCAGCAGCAGCGCACCGGAAGCCTTGGTGATGGAGGCGATGGCGCGGATGTCGCTCACCTTGAGCGTGGGGTTGGTGGGCGTTTCCAGCCACACCAGCTTCGTCTTGGGCGTGATGGCCTCGAGCACGTTGCCGGGATCGCTGGTGTCTACATGCTTCACGGTGATGCCAAGCCGGTTGTAGATCGTGTGCAGCGCGCGGTAAGTGCCGCCGTAGATGTCGTCCACGGCGATGACCTCGTCGCCCGCGCTGAGCAGCTTCAGCACCGCGTCCACTGCGGCCAGCCCGCTGCTGAAGGCGATGCCCTTAGTGCCGCCTTCCAGCTCGGCGAGCAGTTGCTCGAAGGCCTGGCGCGTGGGGTTGTTGGTACGGCTGTAGTCGAAGCCCTTGTTGATGCCGGGCCCTTCCTGCTCGAAGGTGCTGGTCTGGTAGATGGGCACGCTCACGGCGCCGGTGAGAGGGTCGTGGGGCAAGGCGTGAAGAAGGCGGGTCTCGGTTTTCATGGCTTTTCTGGTTTTGATGTGGGCGGATCATGATCCGCCCGTACGTGGTTTCAGTGGTGTGGACACCACTTCGCCGGAAAAGCCTCCGTCAGCGACCGCCGCAAAAAGCGAACGGTCCCTGCCGGATAAGCCGATAGGGACCGTTGAAGGTCTTTGATCGTCTTATCTCTCCCCGCCGTACGGCGGGGCAGGAGTTGGCACCGCTGTCCGCCTTTCGACGGGCCGGTTGCCAAGGTTTCACAGGGCCTGAACCCTCCACCTTTCTGGATAAGTGCTGTCTGGAAAAGAACGCGGCGCAAAGGTAAAGGGCAGGCGGGGCAACTTTCCAAATGCGGGATGCAGTTTCTTCCGGAAGCCGCGTCTGGCCTGAACTTCCTTCGGGGGCCGACCGGCTCAACCCGTCTTCCAATAGTTCAGCAACACTCGCTCTTGGATAAGCATCCACGCTTGTGCGCTATTGATCGGATGCAAGAACAGGTAAGAGCGCGGATGTTCACGCCAGAGAAGGGGATCTGCGATTCATGCCGTTATCCTCCAAATGACTCCCTCAACTCGCGCTCGGGTCCACGTTGGTGCGTTCATGATCGGTCGCATGAAAGGGGCAGCGGCGTGGACGTTTGCACCAGGGCAGGGAGGATTGAAAAGGCCTGAGGCCGCGCAAACAGCGAGCGCCGGGATAGAGGCATGGAACACGCAAGAGATGTGTCCACACGGCTTCTGCCGGCAAGCAGGTCGAAGTACTTCGGGCCACCCTACAGATAGTCACGGGTAAACTCTCCAGGTTCAAATACCGGCAACTGCGCATGCCCATCGTAGTCCTTCACGTTGCACGTCACAATTCCATCCACGCGCCCACGTGCATGAAGCGCGGCAAAGTGCTGCAATCCATCTTCCAAGTCCACAAAGCTGCTGGCCATGCTTGCATAGAAGTCGGCAGGCGTAACATGCAGCATGGAGAACATAGGCAACAGGTCGTTCATGGCCCGTACCACTTTCGCGCGGTCCGGGATGCCGCGTTTTACCACCCACCTTCGGCCCAAAACATACTGGATATTGGCCATGATGACCGGTGTCGTGAGTGCCTGGAATTCCCCATTGATAAGCGCATCCATCACCCTTTGGCTGTCGGCGCTCTGGGCTTCATCACCCTTGAGCGCAGCTATCACCACGTCAGAATCAACCAGCACACGCATCATGCCCGTTGTTTCTTTTTGGACCGGACGGGCTTTGCCTTGACTTTCCGGGCCATGCGGCCCACGCGATCATCGCGCAACAGGTCGGCATCCGTGAATGTAAGCGTCCCCCCCCATTTGCGGCTCCATGACCGCCTGGGAAGTTTGGATGCGGAGCGTTCCACCGCCTCGGTGAACAGTTCGCTAACGCTCTTGCCGGAACGCTTGCTTGCTGCTTTTGCCTTGCGGACCGTTGCTTCCTCCACGCTTAGGGTGAGCTTCGTTTTCGACATACGACAAATATACGTAATGGGAACTCGCATACGTGCGCTACAGGCTTTTCGGTTCTTCCAGGAACTCGGGCCGAGCTTCAGGGGCGAACACTTCATTACGTCGCCGCAGGCTAGCGATGCCGGAGGGAGCATGTCAGTAGGCCCGCCTACTGGTGCTTTGTACCCGGTGGGATCGGACCACTACAAAGCAACCACCTGTTCGCGCGGACGTTCCATGAAGTGTTGGCGCGGATCTGCGATCCATGCCGTTGTCCTCCATAGGCCCCCCTCAACTCGCCCTCGCACCCTACGCTCATGCGTTCATGATTTGGACGAATGTAAAAGGCACGAGCGTGGACGCTCGCGCCAGAGAAGGGATGGGAGTGCTATTCACGTCCATTTGTGGTAGTTGCCCTTGTCATTCGTGAGCCGGATGGTATGCTCTCGCTCCCGAAAGTGAATAGTGACTTTTCTGCCATGCACGCCAGTTGAGGCTGGTGCTATTGTCCTGATCGTGCCCAGGCCATATACGGCGTGGAAGACCTGATCACCAGCATGTAGCACATTGATGTCTTGGATGGTCAGCTTCGGCCCGATCCGCGACTTGTAACGGCCAATGATCTCCATCAAGCTCACCCCTCCTCCCAAGCCAGGCCCCAAGCTGAAGTACCTGAATGCTTGGCCTTTGATCTGCACCTCTTGAGGAGCGTCATACAACTTCATGTACTTCGGATCTCGGCATGTGTTCTCATGAACAACATGACTGACCACGATATGACTCGGCTCACACGCATGGTTGAGTCGCGCTGCTGTATTGATCCCGTGACCGAAAACGTTCCGGTTCCCATTGAAATCGGGTAGAACGAAATCATGGTGTTGATGAACGGAGATCCTGAGTTGGAAGCATTCTGTCTTATCCAAGAAAAAGGCGTTGTGCCCATCAACGCTTCGGCGGATATCCAGTGCCAACTGCAAGGGCGTATCATGGTTTTTGCCGTTCAACAGGGCGATGCACATGCCATCACCTGTGGGAAGCACAATCCGGCTCTGCTTGCGGATGCCTGTTGGGATGAGTGCATGCTGCACCACATCATTGAGCGTGAGAATGATGCGAGCCATATCCTCATCGCTTCGGTCAGTTCGCGTGAACTCAACTACATCCAGAAAGACGTACTGCACCAGCCTGCGTTTGGGCAGTTCCTTCTGCGGTATCTCGATCTTCATTGACATGCTCCTTATGCCATTTACCCTATCACCATCCCTCAACTCGCGCGAGCGTTCGCGCTCGTGCGTTCATGATTTGGACGAATGTAAAAGGCACGAGCGTGAATCCTCGCGCCAAAGAAGGGTGGCGAGTGGCGATGAACAGCCCTACTCCTCCTTGGCCGTGCGGAACTCGTATTCCGCGATCTGCTTGTAATGGCCCCAGCGGTCATCGGGGCGGGTGTGGATGTGGCGGTGCTTCCCGAACTGCGGGCGCAACTGATCACGCGTTTCCCGATAGACATGCAGGATGGTGTCGATCGGCAGGTGCTCCACCCATTCATGTTCGCCGCGGGTGATGAAACTCCAAAGGCGCCACTTGAGCACTTGCTCCACCAGCTCGGCTTGCCAGCGGTGGGCATAAGGCTCGGTCTTGAAGGGCCGCACGGCGAACTCCCCCAGATCCTTCTGGTAACGCCTGTACCGCCGCTCCCAATCGGTGGTGATGCCGAACTTGATCCGGACATCCACGGCCAAAAAGTAGAATAGGGCGGGTTTGTCCTGGTCGATGTCCATCGTTCAATGAGTTGCTGGGGTCTGAGACGGAGAACTGTGGATTAGAAAGATCCGAGACTCACATAACCCTTTTCTTGTTGATGTCGAAAGCCATGTCATAGTTCGCTGATATGCCCTCCCTAAAATCTTTGGGAAAGGTCAATACATACGGTCTCATTCTTACCTCTGCCACTTCATCCACCCCGTATCGGCACCAATCGGTTATGTCCCGAAGGAAGGGGTGTGGTTTCCCTCCAGAGAAAGTCATTACCAAGCCTACAGGGATATAGGCCATTTCCCAGCACTGCACCATAGGGCCGGGGCCATCGGACTGTGCTGACCAGCCATTCAGGCGGGATACCTTGTGGTCGATATGGCAGTATAAATACACGTTGCAGCCATTGGGGAACTCCCTGTTGAAAGGGTCTAATAGGTGTGCTCGGAATTGCCGGTTCTCAAGCAAGTAGTCAGTAGACTCCAGACTGGCGAACATCGTTAGAGCATGTTTGAGAACCCTGAATGGACGAATGCGATAAGTATGATGCGGTAGTTTGAAGTCCTCCAGATTGCGCTTCATCTCATTTGCAAACTCAATGTAGTATCGGGCATACCAGTTACCGGTTCTTTTCTGACAGGAATCACAGAGTGTATGCTTCCCGGCACCTCTTGGAGATTTCGAACTCTTCCCGTAGAGCAGACTCTGTTCATTGTACATGTTCTCATAGCTCTGTAACCGGATTGGAACACCATTGAAGGCACCTCGTGGAGGGATGTGCTCGAATGTGAGCTTTCTATGCTCCCCACAAAGCCGACACCTTCCATGCTCTGCCATCCCCTTCCCCTCACACCCCCGCCCACTTCCCGTTCCAATGCCGGGCCGCGCCCATGGCCACCATGGTGTGCAGCAGGCGTTCCATTTCGGCCAGGCGCTTGTGGGTGGGCTTGCCGGTGAAGTGTGCGGCCAGTTGCTCCACGGTACACAAGGCTTCGGCCTCGTGTAGCACGGCGCGCAGCGCGGCGGCCTGGGCGGGCAGCCCGGCGGGCCATGCGCGGGTGGACGCGGTGGACACGTTGGCGCTGCCCGCAGCGCCCACCGTGTCCACCGGCAGGGCGGCTTGCTTGCCGCTGCCGGGCTTGGTGCCTTCCGGGGCTTGGTAGCTGGGGCGCAGCCAGCGCACTAGGCCGTTGGCTTCCTCTTTCGCGCGTTCGGCATTCAAGGCCACCAAGCGCGCCAGCACATCCTCCGTTGTGAATACGCCCTCACCCCCGGCCCCTCTCCCTGGGAGAAGGGAGCCTGACCAGCCGTAGGCTTCGGCCACGGCGGCATCCAGCTCATCGTGCAGTTGCTTCAAGATGCCCACCAGCCCTTGCTCGTAGATCTTCTTCTCCTTGGCGCTAAGCGGGGTGCCCGCGCGCACGGCCTCCAGCACGTTGTACATGCCCGTCATCGGAAGGTCGGGGTGCAGGGCCTGCTGGCGCTTGCGGTGCGCATCCAGCTGCTCGCCCAAGGCGCCGATCCTTTCCTGTTGCGCGGGGGTGCTAGCCGGGAAGGGGAAGGTCTCGAAGCAGCGCGTCTTGTTGTAGCGGGGATCATTTCCTACGCCAAGCCTTCCGCCAGCGGCCAAAGCCCAAGTGACATGGATGTTGCTGCTCAACACGCCGAGGTAGTAGGCATCGTCGAGGGCGATGTTCACCAGCATATTGTCCGGAAGGATGCTTTTGTCCAGGAAGACGAAGAAGCGGTGCTTCGATGTTTCGACCGTGGAGATGTAGCGTGGCAACCCATCAAGAGCTGGTCGGAAGTTCTTGCGTGGCTCACCATGTATCCACCAGTTGTCACGATACCAAGCACGATTGTTCTGATCGCGTTTAGGCTTTACGGTTGCTTGCACATGCTGATAGACTTCAGGGAAGCGTCGCTTCACTTCAGCTTCGGTCAATCCGAACAGGTCGATCACGAACACACCACGTGGTCGTTGCGTGAGATCCTTCCCGTTGCGATAGTCGCGAATATGTTCTTCCAGTCCGGTGATCCGGCCCAGTCCAAGTTGTTTGGCTTCTTCCGGCGTGACAATGAAGCCGGATCCGTGGAGCTTCACACCGGGACAACTTATGTCGGCTGCCGATAGCAAAGGAACGGCGCTCGCAACATCGGCGCCGGTAGTGATGTCAGCATTGATGGTCCCCGAAAGTGCCGAGAGCGTGACTTCCGCAGCATCATCACTCTTCGATTCCACCTCCTTCACCACCTTCCGCAATACCCCTTGCTGTTTACCCGGCACGCCCACCGTCATTGCCACGCGCACGGCGGCACCATCCGCACTGTCCACCCACGGGTGGTCAGGGATCGCGAAGGCCAAGGAGATCGGCTGCTTCGCATCCAAGTGGTGTTGCAGCACCTTGCGGTTGAAGGTCTGCCGCAAGCTGTTGGTGGTGATGAAACCGAAACGTTTCACCTTTCCGGTGCGAGTGAGTTCAGCGGCCTTGTCCCACCAATACATCACGAGGTCAGCGCTGTCGGGCACATACTGGTACACGCTGCGCAAGGCTTCGGTATAGCCATCGCCCAAGGCTTCCCGCATGCGGTGTTTCCCAATGAACGGCGGGTTCCCCACGATGTAATCGGCCTGCGGCCACTGGGCAGGTCGCGGGTTGGTATAGGTGTACAGGGTTTCGCGGGCCTCGGGGTCGGGCACGGGTTCGCCGGTTACGGGGTGCGGCTTGGTGGTGCGCCCATCCCAGCGGGTCACTGCGTTGCCGTGGGCATCGCGCTGCGGGTGTTTGCCATCATACGCCAGCACGGCATCGCGGTTCTCGATGTTGTGCAGGTCCTTGATGAGGGGCTCGGGCAGGTTGTGCAGGTGGCCTTGCGTGCGCAGCTGCCACTGGAGGAAGCCGATCCACAGCACCTGCTCGGCAATGGCCGCGGCGCGCGGGTTCAGCTCGATGCCGAAGAAGTTGGCGGGGCTGATGGTGTGGGTGTTGTACTCCAGCTTGTAGGGCTGGCCCAGCTCGGCCAGGGTGTTCAGCACTTCGCCTTCCAGGCGCTTCAGCAGTTCCAGCGTTACGTACAGGAAATTGCCGCTGCCGCAGGCGGGGTCCAGCACGCGGATGGTGCCCAGCTCGTAGAGGAATTGTTCCACGGCGGCGATGGCCTTCTTGGGCTGGTCCTCTTCGGCCAGCTGCAGGGCGGCCACCTGCACGCCTTTCCATTGCGCCCGCAAGGGTTCGATCACGGTGGGGTTCACCAGGCGCTCCACGTAGGCGCGGGGCGTGTAGTGCGCGCCGAGCTTGTGGCGTTCGCGCGGGTCCAGGGCGCGCTCCAGCAGGGTGCCGAAAATGGCGGGTTCCACATCCTTCCAGTTGGCGGCGCTGGCCTCCAGCAGCAGCTGGATCTGGTCCTTGTTCAGGCGGATGGCGTCGGCGTGGGCGAAGAGGCCGCCGTTGAAGCGCGGCAGCTTTTTGCGCAGGATGGGGCTGAGGCCGCCGGTGTTCATGGTGGCCCAGAGGTTCTCCAGCATCTCCTTGAAGTGGCCGGGTTCGTCCCTCAGCTCGCCCAGCAGTTTGGTGAAGGAGCCGAAGGGCAGCAGGTCCACATCCTCGGCGAACATGGTGAAGAGGCTGCGCATGAGGAAGGCGGCCACGGCCTCGGGCGGGTGCTTGCCTTCCAGGGAGCGGGCGAGCTTGGCGAGGCTGTCGGCGATTTCGCGGGTCACCTTGGCGCTGCGGCGGCCGGGGTCCAGCGAAAGGGGATCGGTCCAGATGGCGCGCAGGGTGGCGCGGGTGGCTTCGGCCAGCAGGCCCTTGAGCGGGATGCGGTAGCTGGCGGGATCGGGGAAGGGCAGGTACTCGCCGCCCATGCGGGTCCAATCGGTGTAGAGGCTGATGCTGTGGCCCACGTCCACCACGATCACAAAGGGCGGACGGCCATGCGGGACCTCCTCCTTGGGCAGGGCGCGGGCGTAGCGTTGGGCCTGCGCGTGGGCCTTGATCATGGCGGTGTCGAAGCCTCTGGTGCCGTGCTTGCCGTGGCCGGTCTTGCGCTGCTTCCTCGCGGCCTTGCCGGCGGCGCTCAGGGGCGTGGTTTCGGGCCCGTCCGCCACGCCCTGCTTGCATTCCAGCACGAAATGCCCGCGCTTGTAGAGGTCGATGAAGTTGGTGGTGCCGCTGCCGCTGGGGATGGCCTTCTCGAAGCAGTAGGCGTTCTGCGTTTCATCGGGGCCGCTGGGCTGCGGGCGCTCCAGCCCGAGGATGTCGCACAGTTCGGCCAGGAAGAGCTGTGCGTTGGCGCGTTCGGCCGCGCCGCTGAGCTGCCACTTGGTGATGAAGGCCTGGATCTGTGCCGGGTTGGAGGACATGGGCGGGTGAAAGATGCGAAGGAGCGGCGGAATGGGCGAACCTGCCATGTACACCTAAGGGATGAACGCGGATGGTCGGGCCTTCAACTTGCTCGTGCGTTCAGGAGCGGACGCACTATTTAGGACGAGCGTGGAGGTTTGTGCCAGCGAAGAGCCCGGCCACCGGCTCAGCCAACGTCGATCACTTTCAGCAAGCCCTCCCGTTCAAGCGATCCGTTGCGCCATTCATCGGAAAAAGCTGCCCCGAACCGCTCATAGAACCGGATCGCATCGGTGTTCCAATCCAGCACCTGCCAGAGCATGCCGCTGTAGTTCTGCTCCACGGCGTGGCGCGCGCATTGGAGAAAGAGCTTCTCCCCGATACGCTGCCCTCGTGCCGCCTCGGTGACGATGATGTCCTCCAGGTAGAGGCGACGCCCTTTCCAGGTGGAGTAGCGTTCGTAGCACACGGCCATGCCATGGATCACGCCGTCCGCCTCGGCCACCCAGCCGAACCACACCGGATCCTTTCCGAAGCCCGCATCGCGCATGTGTTCCTCAGTCACCGTCACTTCATCGGGGGCGCGCTCGAAGAGGGCCAGCTCCCGCACCAGCTCCAGCATGCGGGGCACGTCACGGGGTTCGGCGGGGCGGATGGTCGGGTTCATGGACGCATACGTGGGACAACGGTGACATGCACGGTGCTCATCTACCGTAAAGCACCACTTCGCAATCGGACTTCAACTTGTTGAAGGCCCTGTCCGCCGTGATCAATGGAATGCCCAAGTGGATGGCGGTGGCCCCGATCACGGCATCAGGCAACTTCAAGCGGTGGCGCAGGCGCAGGTCCACGGCAAGGTCCTGTATGGACCGGTGGATCTCCTCCAAATGACAGCGCTCCAGGAAACGGTGCACCTGTTCCATGTGCGTGTCGTCGGCACCGTGGTAGACCAAGGCCTCCATTCGCACCATGGTGCTGGCCACCACTACATGGCCCTTCAGCAACTCATTGGCAGCACCGTCGCCGCCGAGGATGTACAAGAGGATGTTCGTGTCTATCGCTACCCGCTCACTCTTCATCCCGCAATGCGCGCTGGAACTTCACCGGGTCGCCGTGCATAGGAGCAGTGCCCACCAGGTCGCTGAAATCAACGCCCTGTTTCTTGCGGGAACGCTTGATGGCACTCTTCACAATGGCACTGGCCTTGCGCTTGGGGGTGCGTTTGGTGACTGTCTGGACCATGGTGAAGGAATTGCTTCAAAGATAGCAGCACCGCACATAACCTTGGGCTGCTCGAAGTTCGATCATGCAAGAACCTGCTTGATGGTTTGTACGAGAAAGTCGAAGTCCTTCGCATCCGACAGAAAGATATCGTCGATCAATTGGGCACATCGCGGGGCTCGGCGGGGCGGATGGTCACTTGCATGGCGGATTATCGAGGTTGGGTGAAGGTCTCAGGCTTGTTGATCAATGGGGCGTTGCAACCGGCGGAAGCGCGGGTACACGCGGTTCATGGGGCCTTGTCTTTGTTGCCCTCCCCCGCCTCGATCTGCCGCATGGCCCGTTCGCGTTCACGTTCCAATTCGCGCTTTAGATCCTCCACGCTGGGCAGGTACGGCAGGTACTTCGCGGCGAACAATTGTTGTTGGTCGGCCAGCACGGAATACTTCACCACGGCCTCGCTCTTCACGCTGCACAGCAACAGGCCAATGGTAGGATCATCGTCCGCACCACGGATGCGCTCGTCATACAAACGCACATACGTGTCCATCTGACCCACATCCTGGTGGCCCAACTTGCCCAGCTTCAGGTCCAGCAACAGGAAACACTTGAGCTTGAAATTGTAGAACACCAGGTCCAAGTAGAAATCCTCGTCCCCGATGTGGATGCGCTGCTGGCGCTCCACGAAGGCAAAGCCCTTGCCCAGCTCGAGCAGGAAGCCTTGCAGGTTGTCGATGATGGCCTGCTCCAGCGTGCTTTCCTGGTAGGTCTTGTCCTGCAGGTTCAGGAAATCCAGGATGTACGGGTCGCGCAGGAAGTCCTTCGGAGACTCTGCCAAAGGGGCAGTACGTTCGGTTGCCTCGGTTGCCACCAGCGCCTTATCCTTGCTACTGAGCAGGCGTTCGTAATAGAGAACGCCGATCTGGCGCTCCAGGGCGCGAGTACTCCAGTTCTGGCCGATGGCCTCACGGGTGTACCATTCTCGTGCACCAACGTTCTCCACGCGCGAAAGCAGTCGATAGTGTGACCAACTCAATTCGTGACGCACTGTGTCACGAATTGGGAAAGCCTTGAAAAACAGGCGCATGTACCGCAGATTACTGGCATCGAAGCCCTTTCCGAACTGCTCCGTGAGGCGCGCGGAGAGCTCGGCCAATTGACGCTTTCCGTACTCCGCGCGGGCCTGGCCCTGTTGCTCATGCTCCACGATCAAACGGCCGATCTCCCAATAGCTGGCCACCATGGCGCTATTCACGCTTTGGCGCACTCGGCTGCGGGCCTCCTGGATGATGTCGGCGATACGCCCGACAAGCGGGGTCTGTTCATCGGTCATTCGGCGGGGCGGTTCGTCTGGTACATGATGCAAAGGAAGCCCTGCCGCATCTTTGCAGCGCATATCGAAAAAGCATGCCCCACGTAAAGACCCTCGCCGAGTTCATCATCGAACGGCAGCACGAATTCACCTACGCCACCGGCGAACTGAGCCAGCTGCTCACCAGCTTCCGCCTGGCGGGCAAGATGGTGAACCGGGAAGTGAACAAGGCCGGCCTGGCCGAGGACATCCTGGGAGCGCAAGGCACCGAGAACGTACAGGGCGAGGCCCAGCAGAAGCTGGACGTGTACGCCAACGACCTCTTCATCCGCCTGCTGAAGAGCCAGGGCATGGTGTGCGCCGTGGCCAGTGAGGAGAACGACGACATCGTACACTTCGACAACGGCGGCAAGTACGTGGTGACGATGGACCCGCTCGATGGCAGCAGCAATATCGATGTGAACGTGAGCATCGGCACCATCTTCAGCATCTACCGCCGGGTGAGCACCGGCGACAAGGCCACGATGGAGGATTTCATGCAGCCGGGCACCGCGCAGGTGGCGGCTGGATACATCATCTACGGCAGCAGCACCATGCTGGTGTACACCACGGGGCACGGGGTGAACGGCTTCACGCTGGACCCCAGTATCGGCACCTTCTGCCTGAGTCATCCGGACATGAAGACGCCGGCGGACGGGAAGATCTACTCGGTGAACGAAGGCAACCTCTACGACTTCAGCCCCGGCGTGCAGCAGTACATCGACGGCTGCAAGAAGCAGCAGATGAGCGCGCGCTACATCGGCAGCCTGGTGGCGGATTTCCACCGCAACCTGCTCAAGGGCGGCATCTACCTGTACCCGGCCACTGCGAAAGCGCCGAAGGGAAAACTGCGCCTGCTCTACGAGGCCAATCCGCTGGCCTTCCTGGTGGAACAGGCCGGAGGCATGGCCACGGACGGCACCACGCGCATCCTGGAGCTGAAGCCCACCGAGCTGCACCAGCGCTGCCCGCTGTACATCGGGAGCAGCAACATGGTGGAGGCGGCGATGAAGGCCTAAGTCATCGACCCGCTGCGGTGTCTGGAAGGGGCGGAGCCTTTCGGTATACAAGCCTCCGGTCCATGCGCCATTCCTTCCCGTTCATGACATCGGCCCGGTGCAAGTGCCCCGGTTGTTGTGCAGCTTTGGGCGCGTGGGCCGTGGCGCACCACCGACCCTGCCGATGATCTCGCGCACTCTCCTCCTGATCACCGCCCTGCTTTGCGGCCTGCTGCTGCACGGCCAGGAGCGGCCGGAGGCACTGCGTACGGAACTGAAGGTGATCACCGACCTGATCCGTGCCGAACCGCCGGAGGTGGCTTTGCACCGGGTGGATTCGTTGATGTCCACCGGCCGTGTGGCCGGTGATGCGCTGTGGCGCTTCCACATGCTGGCCATGCGCGGGCATGCACTGCGCCAACTGGGCCGTAGCGATGATGCGATCGTGGCCTACGTGAACTCCTACCAACTGGCCGATTCGCTCAACGACGCGCGCGGCATGGTGGACGCCCAGCTCGCCATCGCCGCCACCCACATGGACATCGGCGACTACGACCGTGCCGGACGCGAGCTCCGCAGCGCCCTGGCCTTGAGCGAACGCCACCACACCCCGCATGCCGACCGCATCCTGCTGGTGATGGGTGCACGCGCCGCGATGATGGACCGCAACGACAGCGCCCTGTACTGGTACGGCCGGGCGCTGCAACTGGCCGAGGCCAAGCGCGACAGCTTCCTGATGGCCGACCTACGCTACAACATCGGCGCCGCACACAGCCAACTGGGGCACGACCGCGAGGCCGAACGCCACCTGGAGGAAGGGCTGCGTGCGGTCCCGCACAATGGCTACGCGCTGTTGCAGGGGTCCACCTGGCAGACCCTGGCCGACCTCCAGATCCGTTCGGGCCGTTACGACCGGGCCGCATCGCTCCTGGATTCGGCCCAGGCCATGGCCCGCACCCTCTCCAACGGCGAGCTGCTCATCGGCACGCTGGAAAGCCGGGTGGAGCTACAGGAAAAACAAGGACGGTCCGTGGATGCCATCGCCACCCTGAAGCAGCTCGTGGCCGTGAAGGACTCCCTGGCACAGGCCCTGCGCATGAAGGAACTGGCCGATGCCCAGGCCCGCTTCGGGGTTTCCCGGCTGGAGAAGGAGCTGGCCCTCACCAAGGCCGAGGCCGAGGTGAACAAGCTGCGGGCCCAACGCTCGTGGATCGCCTGGGGCGCACTGGCTGTGATCGGTGCCCTGTCGGTGCTGCTGGTGTCCATGTTCCACCGCCAGGCCCGGTTGAAACAACAGGCCGCACAAGTGCTGGAGCGAGACAAGGAACGGCTGCAGGAGGAGAACGAGCTGCTGCACCAGGAGAACCTGATGGCGCGGTTCGAGACCCTCAAGAGCCAGGTGGACCCGCACTTCCTGTTCAACGCCATGAACACCTTGTACACCCTGGTGGAAACGGAACCCGCCAAGGCCCGCGAGTTCATCGCCAGCTTCAGCGCGCTGTACCGGCAGGTGCTCCACAGCCGCGAACGCACCATCGTGCCCGTGCAGGAGGAGCTGCAGCTCGCACAGCACTACGTGTTCCTGCAGCGCATCCGTTTCGGCAACAGCCTGGTGGTGGCGATCGATGTGCCGGCCGATGCGCTCGGTGGGTACCTGCCCCCGTTCACCTTGCAGATGCTGTTGGAGAACGCCATCAAGCACAACGTGATCAGCGCCGCCAGACCGCTGCACATCAACGTCGCTGTGGAGCACGGACGGCTCGTGGTGCGCAACGACCTGCGCCCGCGCGGTGGCCAGTCCGCCGGCACCGGCACCGGGCTGGAGAACATCCGCAAGCGCTACGCCATGCTCGGCGCGGAAGAGCCGGAGTTCCGCCTGAGCGATACCCACTACACCGCCACCGTACCCATCCTTACCGAACGCCCATGACCGTATACATCGTGGAGGACGAAGCCCCTGCGGCACAAGGCTTGGTGCGCCTGCTGGAACAGGCCGACCCCACCTTGCGCGTACTGGGCATGGCCGATAATGTGGCCGATGCCGTGGAGGGCATCACAGCCCTTCGGCCGGACCTTATCTTCATGGACATCCACCTCGGCGACGACCTGTGCTTCCGCATCTTCGAGCGTACCGTGGTGGAAGCACCGGTGATCTTCACCACCGCCTACGACCAGTATGCCATCCAGGCCTTCCAGGCCAACGGGATCGACTACTTGTTGAAGCCCCTCTCCCTGGATGCCGTGCAACAAGCGCTCGAGAAAGTGAAACGCATGCAGCGCCGTTTCGGGATCGACCCCGGTGTGCTGCGCGAATTGAGCAGCCTGCGTCAACCCGCCTATCGCGAACGGTTCATGGTGGCCAGTGGCGGACAGATCCGCTCGGTGGCCGTGGAGCAGGTGGCCTATTTCCAGAGCGAGGGCCGCTACGTGAAACTGGTGACCACCGACAACCACCGTTACATCGTGGACGGCACCATGGACCGCATCCATGTGGAACTTGACCCGCGCCGTTTTTTCCGCATCAACCGGCAGTTCATCGTCAGCTTCCAGGCCATCCGCAGCATGGTGCCGTACAGCAAGAGCCGCGTGAAGGTGGTGCTGCACCCGAACACCGATGACGACACCATCGTGAGCGTGGAGCGCAGCGCGGAGTTCAAGGCCTGGCTGGACCGTTGACCGGATAGGCACGGCGCGAACGGTCGGCACCCGTAGCGGACCACCCATCGTTCATCCGCGACGGAAGTCCAAGTCGCATGGCGACCCACGCGGGATCAGACCAATTGTTCAAGAGGGCCCAAGTGGCCCTGCATCGCTTTACGCGCACGGAACAGATACACCTTCACCCGGGTGATGTCCATGCCGGTGTTCGCAGCGATCTCCTGGTACGAGTAGCCTTCCTGGTCACGCAGCTGGAACAGCGTGCGGTGCAGCGGGCTGAGCTTGGCCTGGGCGGCATCGATCAACTCCTTCAGCCCGGCCTTGGGCTGTAGCGTGGTGAGCATCTGTTCGTGCCGGTCCTCGAAACGCGCCGAACGTTTGCTTCGCCGCACCCGGTCCACCACGAGGTTGTGCGCCGTGGTGAACAGGTAGCTGCGCGCGGCACTTTCCGGCACGCGGTCCAGTTTCATCCACAGCCGTAGGAAGCTCTCCTGCACGAGGTCCTTGGCCGCATCCCGGTCGCGCAGGTCCCTCAACAGATGCCGGTACAGCATGTCCGAACAGGCATCCACCACCCGGTTGTAGGCCGCTACGTCCATCCCCGCATCGCGTTGCCCGCACACCGTAGGCGCGGGCTCCACGACATCCACTGGCGCCGCCGGCACCCCGGCCGCACGCGCGTGCATGATGCGCAGATGAGCCCGGGCAGGGGCCGAAGGAACCACGGGGCTACCGGTGTGCTGGACGTGTATCGGGGCGATCATGGGGCCAAAGGGAAGCGGCAACCCTGCGCTTCCTCTTCTGCAATGGCATGAACGGGAAGGAATGGGGCATGGACGGGTGAAGGGCAGCGCAGCCTCGTAATGACCGGCCAAGACAGCACCGATCACGCTGCGATCATGCACATCGGGCCGCCTGCCGGTTCATGACGCGATCCTTCCCGTCTGCTCCATTCGGTGCCGTACGGCGCAGCCCCGCGAATTCCATTTGCCGAAACGATCAACCGCCATGCGCTACCCGACCCTCCTACTTTCCAGCCTCATCGCCCTTGCCGCCACGGCCCAGTGGACCCGTGACGAAGGCCTGCCCGATACCGAAATGCCCAGCTTGCTGGTGCATGGCGAAGGGCTCTTCGCAGGTGGCGTGGGCACGGCGTACCACCGCCCGCAGAGCAACGCTCCCTGGGCCACTTGGCAAACCATCCCCGGCGAGCCGTACTACGTGGATGCCCTGGCACACCACGACGGCCAGCTCTATGCCGGCACCGGCGGGAACTACGTACATCGCGCAACCGACAGCACCACCCCATGGCAGGCCACCCCAGGCATCTCCGGCATGGGCTCGCACCAGATCAACAGCTTCGCGGAATTCGATGGTGCCCTCTATTGCGGCACCGTCGGCGCCGGCACCTTCCGCCACAACGGCACACAATGGGTGCCGTTCGGCAACCTGGTCCAGTCCCTCGCCGGCAACGTGTTCTTCCTGCGCACCATCGGCGATACGCTCTGGTGCGGGGCGGGCGGCAACGGCTACCTGTTCTACACCACCTCCGGGGCCGACGATTGGACGCCCGTGCCGGTTGACGTGGTCACCGGGCTGTCCATCGAATTCACCGACCTCATCGCCGTACCCGGCGCACTGGTCGCGGGCGGCACCATGGGCACCTACCGCAGCACGGACCAAGGCGCCAGCTGGACCTGGACCGCAGGACCCGCCGCCATCGTGAAATTAACCTGGTGGAACAACACACTGATCGCATCCCGTACGGGGGCCGACACGCGTTGGTTCCGCTCGGACACCGATGGCCTGGCCTGGACGGAGTTCAGCCATACGGCCTTGAGCTTCGGCCTTGCGGTGTACGACGGCAAGCTCTGGTCGGGACAGTTGGACGGACTGTGGTACATGGAAAGCCTGCCCACAGCCGTACCCGAACATGCCGCGCTGGAATTCGAACTCTCACCGAACCCCGCCACGGACCACCTCACCATCCGCTCGGCCGATCCCGGCACCGCGCAATACATCATCCGCGACCGGCAGGGACGTACTACGCAGACCGGACAGATCACGGGACCCGATGGTTCCATCCCCTTGGAATTCCTCGCTCCTGGCGCCTACCAGGTACAGGTGATCCGGGAAGGCCGCTCGGCCGTCCGCCGTTTCGTGGTACAGTAGCACTGCCCTACGGGCCATACGGACCACACATGCGTTGATGCGGCCGGAGCGCGATCGCGGGCATTGGTTATCCTTGCACCCATGCCCCGTGTCTTCGTCTCCGGCTGCTTCGACCTGCTGCACAGCGGCCACGTGGCCTTCCTGAAAAGCGCGGCGGAGTACGGTGAGCTGCACGTGTGCATCGGCAGTGACGCCACCATCCACGCGCTGAAAAAGCGCTGGACGATCAACGACGCGAACGAGCGCCGGTACATGCTTGAAGCGTTGGCCTGCGTACATGCAGTGCACGTGGGCTCGGGCAGCGGGCAGATGGATTTCGTGCCGGAATTCCTGCACGTGAAGCCCGACTTCCTGGTGGTGAACGCGGACGGCCATGCCGAGGCCAAGGCCGAGCTGTGCAAGCAGCACGGCGTGCGCTACGTGGTGCTGGAACGCACCCCGCACGAAGGCTTGAAGGCCCGCAGCACCACGGCATTGCGCAGTGAGTGCACCATCCCCTTCCGCATTGACCTGGCCGGGGGCTGGTTGGACCAGCCGTATGTATCCCGCCACCATCCGGGAAGCGTGCTCACCATCAGCATCGAGCCCTCGCACGCCTTCAACGACCGCAGCGGCATGAGCAGCAGCACCCGCAAAAAGGCCATCGAGCTTTGGGGCGCCCACCTGCCCGACGGCGACCGCGAGAAACACGCCCGCCTGCTCTTCGCCAGCGAAAACCCGCCGGGCACGGTGGAGGTGAGCGGCTCACAGGACAGCATCGGCATCGTGTACCCGGGGCTGAACCGCCTGCACTACGCCGGCAACTACTGGCCGGATCGGATCGAGAGCCTACACGATGAGGAGGTGCTGCACTTCATCGAGGAACACGTGCACCTGGTGCCCTTGGAGCCAAGGGCACCGGGCTTCAGCGTGCTGGAGGGCACGCGCATCGATGCCGCCGGTGCCAAAGCCTTGGCCGATGCCGCCGACGCCTGTTGGCACGCCTTGTTGGCGAAGGATGCCGAGGGTTTCGGCGCAGCGTTCCTGCGCTCGTTCGAGGCGCAGGTGGCGATGTTCCCCAACATGGTGGACGAGGAGATCCGCGCGCAGATCGCACGGCACGCGAACGATGCACTGGGCTGGAAGCTGAGCGGCGCGGGCGGCGGCGGCTATTTGATCCTGGTGCGCAAGGAACCGCTTCCCGGTACGTTGCGCATCACCATCAGGAGAAGCGGCTGGTGACCATGGGCAGCACCTCACAGCGCACCGCCATCGTGCTCGTCACAAGCCTCTTCTTCCTGTGGGCATTGGCGCACAACCTCAATCCCATCCTCATCCCGCACTTGCGCAAGGCGCTCCAGCTGAACGATATGCGCAGTGCCTTGGTGGACAGCGCCTTCTTCATCGCCTATTTCGTGATGGCCTTGCCTGCAGGCGCGTTGATGAAGCGCTACGGCTACCGCATGGGCATTGTGGGCGGGCTGCTGCTCTTTGCCACGGGCTGTTTCCTGTTCTGGCCTGCGGCCACCTTGCGCTCCTACCCCTTTTTCCTGGGTGCGCTGTTCGTGATCGCCAGCGGGCTCACTTTCTTGGAAACCGCCGCCAACCCGTACATCCATGTGTTGGGCGACCCGGCCACGGCGCCGCGCAGGTTGAACTTCGCGCAAGCCTTCAACGGGCTGGGCGCGGCCCTGGCCGCCGGTTTCGGCGGGCACTTCATCCTCAGCGGCACCACGCTCACCGCGGAGCAAGCGCAGGCCATGGACCCTGCTTCGCTCGACGCCTACCTCGCGGGCGAAGCGTTGGCCGTGCGCATGCCCTACCTGCTGATCGGACTGGTGGTGCTGGTGGCAGCGGTGCTCTTTCTGCGTACGCACTTGCCGGAGATCGCCGCAGGCAGCAACGGGCAGGAGCGCGAACCGCGGGCATGGCATCGCCTGTGGCTCGGCGTGGTGGCGCAATTCTGCTACGTGGGCGCACAAGTGGGCGTGGCCAGCTTCTTCATCCGCTTTGCCGGGCAGGTGGCCGGGACCGGTGAGCAGGACGCGGCCTACCTGCTGAGCATCGGCCTGCTGCTTTTCATGGCCGGGCGTTTCCTCGGTACCGCGTTGATGCGCTGGGTCAGCGCCGCACAACTTCTGGCGATATGTGCGATCATCAACCTGATACTTGTGGCCGTCGCCGTGCTCGCCGGGGGCTACACGGCTGTGATCGCCTTGCTCGGCGTGGAACTGTTCATGAGCATCATGTTCCCCACGATCTTCTCGCTCAGCATCCACGGCTTGGGGCGAAGCACAGAAATGGGTTCCTCCCTGTTGGTGATGAGCATTGCCGGTGGCGCCGTGGTCCCGCCCTTGATGGGCGCCATCAGTGACCGCTACGGGCTGCAGTGGGCCTACCTGGCCCCGCTGGCCTGCTTTGCCGTGGTGCTGCTCTTTGCCCGGAGCGTGCACAAACCCCTGGCCCCATGACCACCTGCTTCGCACTGGACCTGAAGGACGACCCCGCGTTGATCGCCGAGTACGAACACTGGCACCGCAACGTATGGCCTGAAGTGCTGGAGCACCTGCGCGCACAGGGCATCACGCGCTGCACCATCCACCGCGCGGGCAACCGCCTGTTCATGATCACCGAGAGCTCTACCGGTGCGGCCACCGACGGCGGCGGTGCAATGCTGCCGCCGCGTGTGCAGGAATGGGAGGAGCTAATGGAAAAGTTCCAGCAGCCGTTGCCCTTTGCCCAAGTGGGTGAGAAATGGGTGCGCATGGAGCGGATCTTCGAGTGGCGCTACAGCTAAGCGCGCCGGGTTGTACGCCAACAGCAAACCGGCCGCAGCATTTCCATGCCACGGCCGGTTGCCGTTAGGAGGTCCCACGGAGCTCAACGGGCAATGACGATGCGTGCCACCGCAGGCTGCTCGCCGGCAACGGTGAGCACCACGGTATAGTTTCCTGCAACCAGATGCTTGCCCAAAGGCAGCTCAACGATGCCGCCCAGCACGGGGACCTGTTGCAGGTCCATGCCGCGGCCGTGGGCATCACGCAATTCAAGCGTGGCGCTCTTGCCCAGCAGGCGTGAAGGTGTTTCCACCCGCACCACGTCGTCCGCGGGAACCGGCCATGCCTTCATCACTTCGGCCGCATCGGCCTGGCCTTCCCGTTGCTCCAGCGCGGCCAACCGCTCCTCCATGGCACTGTTGCGTGCCTCCAATTCGCTGTTCTTTGCGGCCAGCTCCTGCACGGCCTTCACCAGGGGCACCACGAACTCAGCGTAGGCCAGGCTGTAATTGTCCTGGGCGTGCTGCGGAACACGAACGGCATCAAAGGCAGCGTAGCCCAGTTCCTTCACGGTGCTCTCCACCTCCTGCGCCAGGAAGCCCACAGTACGGCCCTCCGGCACAGCGCCACCGGAGGCTGGTTCATCCGCAGGCGCACCTTGGCCTTCACCGATGTGTTTGGCAAAGGCGGCGCGATCGAACGTGTAGGACACGGGCCGCAACTTGGTGATCAGGTCCAGGCCCGGCACATCTTCCTCCACGTTGCGCTTGAAGCGGGCATCCGAAGGCCAGCTGTAGGCCACCTGTCCTTCCACGGTGCTCACGGCGGCGTTGCCCAGGCGCACCTTGTTGCTGGCAGAGACCGTGGTGAGATAGCCGATGGCAGTGGCGTTGGTCAACGTGCCCAGGCTCACATTGGCCCCATAGCCCAGTCCCGTATTCAACGAGCCGGTGGTGTTCACGCTCAACGCGCTTCGGCCGATGGCGCACAAAAAGCCTCCCGTGGAGTTGTTGACCAATGCCTCCGTGCCCATGGCCGTATTGAAGTCGCCAGAGCTGTTGGCCAGCATGGCCTGATGCCCCACTGCCGTGTTCCGGATGCCCGTGTTCGCCGAAGACGTACCGGAGCCCATCAAGGCCTGATATCCTACTGCCGTGTTCTCCGTGGCAAACGCCGTGGCGGAACTGTTCGCATTGAGCATGGCCTGGGCGCCAATGGCCACGGTCTCGCTCCCTGCGGTGTTGCCATTGAGCGCATTGACCCCCACGGCAACATTGTAACTGCCCACGGTATTTTCATCCAACGCCCGGTAACCCAAGCCGGTATTGTACCCGCCGGTGGTATTGTTGTCCAGTACGCCTCGGCCAAAGGCACTCAGGTAGGAGCCCGTGGTGTTCATCTGCAGGGCGTTGGCACCCACCGCCGTGTTGTAGTCCCCATCAGTATTTCCGTTCATGGCGTTATCACCGACCGCCGTGTTCTCTATGCCCGTGTTGTTTGCCGGCGTGGCAGACCCCATGAGCGCCTCGTAGCCCACGGCGGTGTTGCCCGGCCAAGCAAAACTGGCGTTGTTGTTCGAGTAGCGCAGGGCCCCGGAGCCCACGGCCGTGATGCCGTTGCCCTGCTCGTTGGTGCGCAGCGCGTTGTTGCCCACGGCCACGTTGTCACCCCCGGAAGTGTTGGAGCCCATGGCATATTTGCCCATGGCGGCATTGTAGTTGCCGGTGGAGGTAAGACGCAGGCTGAATGCGCCAACAGCGGTGTTGTCCAGTCCGGTGGTGTTTTCCAAGGCATACTTGCCGAAGGAAACGTTGCCGCCGCTGAGGTAGCCGGCACGCACGTTCTGCACGCGGAACACCAGCGGCTTGTTGTCCGTGGTGCCAACGAAGTTGTTTGCGCCGTTGGTGCCGACGTTGCCCGTGATGGACCAGCTCTGGGCGTTGACCGATATGGTCGCCGAAAGCAGGACGACCATGCTGCAGATGGGGATCTTGTAGTTCATCGTCTTCGGGGTGTTAGGGCAAGGCCCGGTTTGATATCCCGAACCAAACATCATAGCCCTGCGGTTCCAAGTGCAACAGAGTGAACGGTGCGTTTCTTGAGCCAGCGGCTGGATGGTCCCACCGCAGGGTACCGCTGTTGGCCGGAGGTCTTCCCCGGATCGTGTGGCGAGCGTCCGCGTTGGTGACCGAACGGAGCCCAGCTCCTACTCCACCACCATCTTCGCCAACAACGCCCGCACCTTGATGCGGTCCGTCATGCCGCTGATGCGGTACTCGGTGCGCGCGGTGAAGTTGATGATCAGGTCCAGGTCGTCGGCCACGCCCATGGTAAAGGGCCTGCCACCGCTGAAGCCCATGGCCAAATACTGCAAGCCGGGCAGCGGGCGGAAGTTGTGCCGCAAGGGTGTGAAGCTCTTCATGGCCTCGGTGGCCGTGGTCATGCGCGTGCCCTTCACATTGGTGAAAGCAGCATGCTTGCGGTAGAGCAGCCAGGCCGTGGCATTGGCCGTGGCCGAAGTGTATTGCCCGGCAGGCAGGTGCTTGAAGACGTGGATGCTGTCGATGCGCTGGGCGGAGGCCCATGACAAGGTGAGGAACATCATCAACGCCATACAATAGCGCAATTTGGCCACCATGGGGAAGCGAAGGTATTGCGCATCATGCCGCCCTGGCTTCATACCCTTTCGTATCTTCGTGCATCCGCCACGTCCGGCAATGAACAGTGCAGAGCAATCCAGTCCTATGCCACTCGCGCAGCTACTTGCATGGGTGCGTGATCGTTCCACCCAGGAGAAGAAAGTGATCTTACGGGAACTGCTGGACGAAACCGCCACCGTTACCATGGCCAGCGAACCCAGCTTGGCGAAGGACTGGAACGATAAGGAAGAGGACGAAGCGTGGAAGGACCTATGAAAGGCGAGGTGGTGGTGATCCCCTTCCCTTTCTCGGACCTGAGCGGCAGCAAGCGCAGGCCCGCATTGGTGGTAGCCGATTGGGGCGGCCCCGACGTCATGCTCTGCCAGATCACCAGTCAAGCAAAAAAGGACAACCAGGAAATTGCACTGGGACCAAACGATTTCGCCACCGGTGGCTTGCCGATAAAGAGCCATATCAGGCCCAACAAGATCTTTACCGCGGAACGGGCATTGGTCTTGTATTCGGCAGGAAAAGTTTCCGCAAGCAAGTACGCACAAGTCGTTCAGCGGATCATACAGTTAATCTCAGCATAATTCCCGTCCCCCGTGAAAAAGCCATTGGACCACGTTGGGTCCTTGAACGGCTTTCCGCCAGGGATGGCAGCGGCAGCCCGGTGAAGCACGGCCCGCGCGGCCCCGTGGAGCGAAACGGCGACCGGAGGAAGCCCGTTGCAGCCCCGGGGCCGCCGGACCGTGCAAGCCGGCTACAGCGGACAGCCCGCAGGCGGCCAAAACATTCCCTGCCCGCGTCGTTGCCAAATGAACCATCTTGCGCTCCGCGTGTACGCAGTTACCATGAAGATCAGCTCCACCTTGCTCCTTGCCACCGTGTCACTCGCCGCCAACGCGCAACAGTGGGAGCTTACCACACCGATCAAAACGCGCAGCGAGTTCACCGCCATGTGCCTGTTGGATGGCCAGCTGGCCTTCGCCGTGGACAAGCCCATGGGCGCGATCCTGCGCACCGCGGATGGCGGAACCACGTGGGAACGCCGCATCGTGAACACGCTCAATAAACCGGTGGCGCTGTGGATGTGGGACGACCAACGGGGCATCGCGGTGTGTGAAAGCAGCCGGATCATGCGCAGCACCGACGGCTTCGCCACGGCCACCACCACCAGCCATCTGGGCTACGGGAACTTCCAATGCGTCTTTTTCCTGAACGACACCCTGGGCTGGCTCGGCTCCGACAGCGGCAAGATCCTGCGCACCGTGGACGGCGGCGCCAGCTGGACGCCCACCACCACGGGACTTACCACGTACCAGTATGTAACCGCCATCCAGTTCCTGGACAGTGACACCGGCTATGCCAGCAGCTACGGCGGCAAAATGCTGAAGAGCGTGGACGGCGGGTTGAATTGGCAAGGCGTGGGGCCCTTTGACCAACTGGTGCTCATGCAGGACCTGCACTTTTACAGCGCCCAGGAAGGCGTGGCGGTGGGCAATGGCGGCGAGGTGATCCGCACCACCGACGGCGGCGCCACATGGGATTCCATCCCCTCGCCCACCACCTACAGCCTATTCGACCTCGCTGTACAGGGGAACACGTTGGTGGCTTGTGGCGCGTGGGGCCGGGTGATGCGTAGCACCGATGCGGGCCTCACGTGGAGCGTGCAGCAAGTGGGCAACAGCGACCACCAAAGCGTGGCGCTCTCCCCGGATGGGCGTGGAATCCTGGGTACCGATGGCCGCATCCAGTGCAGCAACGACATGGGCGTCACCTGGTCCATCACCAATGAAGGCACGTGGCACACCGTGCTGAACAAAGTAGCTTTCCAGAATGACCAAGTGGGCGTGGCCGTGGGCTGGGCCACTTCCGGCGGGCTGGAAGGCGGGCTGCTGCGCACCACCGATGGAGGCCGCCACTGGACGAAGGCAGGCGGCGGCGGGCTGGGCGTACACCTCACGCCCACTGGTGCGGGATGCCTGGGTGGCGGCAGTGGCAGCTTCGCCAAAACCACCGATGGCTTCGCCACGCGCACGCCGGTAAACGGCCCCAACGTGGCCATCCGGTGCACATGGAGCTTCGATGCCCTTACGCACATCGTGGCGGGCGGCGCGGTATATGGCGGCATCTACCGCACGGCCAATGGAGGCGCCACCTGGACGCATGTGCTGGACGTGGGCAACATCACCATCAACGACCTGTGGTTCAGCAATGCCCTGAACGGCTATGCCGTGGGCGAGTACGGCGACAACTACCGCACCATGGACGGCGGCCTCACCTGGCAACCCATGACCGGCACGCCCGGCGGGCACACGGTTTTCTTCCTCGACACGCTGCACGGATGGATGCGGAACTTCCGCACCATGGACGGTGGCGATACGTGGGTCCCGATCGACAGCCCGCAAGGCACCGTGAGCATGTTCTTCACCAACGTGGACACAGGCTACGCCGTCAACGGGGGCGGCCAAACTTCGCGTACCACCGACGGCGGCCTCACCTGGAGCACCGTGCTGCCGAACATCACCAATGCACAGATCGGTGATGCCGCTTACGTGGACGGATACATCGTTGCCGTGAGCCGATGGGGCGACATCTATCGGGGGCAGGTGGCCTGCCCATTGGCAGCGTTCACCCCGGTGATCACCGATCAAGTTGATACGCTTTGTGCCAGCGGCACCGGCATTTTCCAGTGGTACCACAACGGCGACCCGATGCCGGACAGCACGGCCTGCATCGCCGCAACGGAGGAAGGGAACTACACCGTGGTGGTGACGGATGGTTTCGGCTGCGTCTCCGACACTTCGGCACCGGTGCAGGTGATCCACACAGGCATCATGGGAGTGAATGAACATGCGCAGTTTCGGCTTGTGCCGAACCCGGCCAACGGGCTTGTTCTTGTGGAACGAACAAGCAGCTCACCTGCCCTGCTTTCGCTGATGGACATCCAAGGGCGGGTGGCCTTGGAACAACGGATCATGGGTGTTTCCGTGGCGATTGATGTGTCGGTCCTAAGGCCCGGGCTGTACATCGTGCAACTTGAAGAGGGCCGAGGCCGGCACACGGGAAGGTTGGTGGTGGAGTGAGGATATGTGCGTGGGCAGTTGTGACCAAGCCCTGCATGACGGCCCCTACTCTGGGCATGATAGCTTTGGTGCATGTCAGATACGGTCAAAGCGGATCTGGCCGATTGGTTCACCCGCCAAGGCTTCACCGCTGCCAAGTTCACCAATGGCATCGGCCGGGTGTTCACCACCAGTGATGAGCACTCCTTTTCCTTCAAGTTGCGCGAGCGGCCGGGATACGCCACCTGGCATAAACAAGCAACCGGTGGCAGCCTGATCGTCGTTGAGGTGATGGCCGATGAATTCGGGGTGAAGTTTGAAGGCTATTGCCCCTTGCTGCTCTTCGGCATCTGGGAACGGAAGCTGTCATTCAAACCCGATGCCGGTTGGCCGACGCGCTACCGGGCGGAAGGCTGGTGCATCGCACAGGCACTGCAAGCTATGCTGCAGGAACACGGCCTCGCCCCGTAGCCTTCACGCAGGGCAGTGCCACAGATCAACCGGGCCTTACTCCCAGCCCCGGGCACGCAGGAAGATCGGCCGGTAGAGGTCGGCATTGTCGAAGAGCCGGAAGAAATCCTGCACGTTGATGCTGTAGCACAACAGCAGGTCGCCTTGGGGCGTGATGGTGTGCGGATGCGCCAAGGCATTGTAGGTCCATGTGCCTGGCGGCTGCGGCGTGGAGTACAGTTTGCGCTTGTTGGAGAAGGGTCCCGTGGGCGCGGGTGCATCCCGGATGAAAATATCCGGACCGAGCAAGTTCTCCTGCGACAACAGATAGTACTTGCCGCCGTGCTTGAAGACGGAGAACGCTTGGGAAAGGCCGCCTTGCACGCGTGCCGTGGCTTGGGGGTCACTGGTCCACGCGTTGCCATCCCAGTATTGCATCTGCTGGAACGGTGCGTCCAGTGCGGTGCGCGATACATGGGCGAACTTGTTGTAAGGCGCACTCCCGGTACCGTAGATGTACACGTAGGGCCCGTCCTCCATCACCGCCGTGCCCCAGTCCACATCGGGGTCGTCATTGAACGGTTGCACACTTTGCAATTGCAGCCCGGGCAAGCTGAACGAGGCCACGTCCACGCCCGTTTGGGCGAAGTTGAAGCCGGGGGGCTGGCCGGGGTCCAACATGAACCGATGCTGGAAGATGTAGAGCGTATTCCCGCTCACGAAGCCATCGCCCGGCCAGTACCATTGCTCTGGATCGCCCGGTGACACCACCGGAAGCCACTGGCCGTTCACCTGTTGGTTGAGTTCCGTGAGCTGGTTGCCGTCCTGCACCAGGTAGCCGTTGCGCACGAACTGGCTGCCGGGCGGCCGGGAGCGATCAGGGTTTACCGGGCCGAAGAACGAATCGCCGAAGAGCCACAGCACGCGACCGTCCGGCAAGGCGATGGAATACCCTTGATCGCCACCGGTCCAACCGGAATACCGGGTGAACAGCTCGTTGTAAGGCGCAAAGCGCCGGGTGGTGCCCGCGAGGCGTACAGTGCCCCCATCGTCCATGGAGGCAAGGCCGAGGGGTACGGGTTCCGGCTGCTCTTTGCGGCATGCACTAAGCGGCAAGAGGAAGCAGGAGAGCACTAAGATCGCGGGAACAGGGCGTTGGCGCATGTGACCAAGGTAGGCCGAACGGCCATGACCGGGCAAGCCGTTGGCCTCTGCATGTTGCACGGGGCCATGAACGGCGCCCGGCCATGGCCTCAACAGCCACCCGCCGGGCGCCGATCAGCCTACGTGCCCACCCTTTACCGGTGGATCACGACGCGGGCCGTGGCGGGCTGTTCACCGGCCACCTTCAGCACCACCATGTAGGTGCCTTCAGCGAGCCGGGCCGGCAAGGGCAGGTCGAAGGAGGTTCCCAGGGAGGAAATGGCCTGCACGTGCGCGCTGCGGCCCTGTGCATCCAGCATTTCCAGGTTGCCGCTCTTGCCGTTGAATTGCGGGGGAATTTCAACGCGCACCAGGTCGCTGGCGGGTACGGGGAATACCTTGAGTTCACCTTCCTTGGTCGATGCGCCATCCCGTTCCTGTTGTGCTGCGATCAGTGCATCCAGCTTGGCGTTCGTGGAGGCCAATTCCTCCTTCATGAGCTTGTTCTCGGCGGCGAGCTCCTGCACGGCCTTCACCAGGGGCACCACGAATTCGGCGTAGGCCAGGGAGTAGTTGTCCTTGGGGTTCGAAGGCGCCCGCACCGCATCGAAGGCGGCGTAGCCCAGCTCCTTCACCGTGGCCTCCACTTCCTGCGCCAAGAAACCCACCGTGCGGGTTTCGGGTGCGGCTACTGGTTCGGGTCGTTCATCTTCAGGCATGCCGTTGCCCTCGCCAATGTGTTTGGCAAAGGCGGCGCGGTCGAACGTGTAGGACACCGGCCGCAGGCGGGTGATCAAGTCAAGCCCGGGCACATCCTCCTCCACGTTGCGCTTGAAGCGGGCATCCGAAGGCCAACTGTAGGCCACCTGTCCTTCCACAGTGGTCACGCCGGTGTTGCCCAGGCGCACCTTGTTGCTGGCCGTTGCGGTCGTAAATGCGCCCAACGCCGTGGCATTGTGCAAATCCCCGAAGCTCACGTTGGCCGAGTAACCAATGGCCGTGTTGTCCCAACCCGTGGTATTGACGTTGAGCGCGCTGCGCCCCAGGCCGCAGAGGTAGGAACCGGTAGTATTGTTGTAAAGCGCTTCGGTGCCCACGGCCACATTGTAACTTCCGTTGGAAGTAGTGAGCATGGCTTGGTCGCCTACGGCAGTATTGCGGATGCCCGTGTTTCCGGCCGAAGAAACGAACTCGCCCCTCAAGGCCTCGTACCCAACGGCCGTGTTCTCGGGAGAGTGTGGCGTGGAGGAACTGTTTGCGTAGAACATCGCATGGTAACCCAGTGCTACCGACCCGCTGCCGGCCTCGTTGAAATAAAGCGCTCCGTTGCCAACGGCAACATTGTAGTTGCCCACGCTATTGCCGAACAAGGTGCCCTGGCCCATCGCCGTGTTTTCGGTTCCCGTCGTGTTATGATACAGCGCCGATGTACCCACCGCATTCAAGTAATTGCCAGTGGTGTTGCTGAACAGCGCCTCGTTGCCGATGGCCACGATCTGGCCGCCGCTGGAATTGCTCCAGAGCGCTTGATGCCCAACGGCCGTGTTCCTAACACCCTGGTTAATGGGTGGCGTGGCGGACCCGTACAACGCCTGGTACCCCACGGCCACATTGTAAGTGGGAGAAGGAACCACCGCCGGATTCGCATTGTACATGGCTTCGGTTCCGATCGCCACCGATTGGCTACCGGCCACGTTCTCATGCAGCGCACGCCTGCCAATGGCCACGTTCGCGTTGCCGACGGTGTTGCGGTAAAGTGCCCGGTTGCCGATGGCTATGTTGTTCCATCCGGTGGTGGTGTTGAACAGTGCCGTGGAACCCATGGCGGCGTTGTTACCTCCGGTGGTCAAGTTTTCCAGGGCCTTTGCGCCGAACGCGCTGTTTAGCTCCCCTGAAGTGATATTGAGGCCGGCCTTGAAGCCGTATGACGTATTGCTCAACAAGTGGTCGAGCATGCCTGCCTGTGTTCCGTTCACCTTGAACACGAGCGGCACATTGTCCGTGGTGCCCACGAAGTTGGTGCCGGTGTTGGTCCCGGCATTGCCGACAAGCTTCCAGCTCTGGGCGGCTGAGGGCATCGCAATTGCGGATACTGCGGCAAAGAGGAGGAACGTGTGCGTTTTCATGGTTATGGGTATTTGGGGAAGGTTCCGAGGAAGTACCTGAAGCAACTACACCCATGGTCCGTTGCAACATCGGGATGAGCAACCGGTAGAAAAATTGAGCAAGCGGTAGAAAAATTGAGCAAACGGTTATGAACTGACGGCCGTTCCTCCCTCCTTCGGACAGGAACACACCGCGCTTCCGGCTTTCCGCTGCCCATGTCCGGCACTGGGCCGAGGTGCCCAGGTACGGAGACCACCTTCAGTGAGCTATGGCGATACGTGCCGTACAGGGCAAGGCCCGGCCACCTGCACCACCACGGAGCAGTAGCCATAAGGGTGGCTCGAGGTGCTTCGAACCACCCATAAGCCAACCCTTCGACCAACGGAAGTTCATATACGGCGCCAACTGCCCGATGGCACGGACCTCCACGGTGCGGCCTTCGGCATCACGCAACTCCATCGTGGCGCCCAGGCCTTGGTATTTCAGCGGCAGCTCCAACCGTACCAGGTCATTCGCCGGTACCGGGCAAACCCGTATTTGTTCCGTTCCCGCCACCTCCCCCAAGCGATGCTCCCGCTCTGCAAGCCGTTCATTCATCCGGGCCATGCGCTCCTCCGTTTCGTCTTTCATGGCCTTGTTCCGTTGTTCCAGTGCGGCATTCCCGGCGGCGAGCTCCTGCACCGCCTTTACCAAGGGCACCACGAACTCCGCGTAGGCCAGGGAGTAGTTGTCGTTGGGGTTCGCAGGTGTCCGCAGGGCATCGAAGGCGGCGTAGCCCGGTTCCTTCATGGTGGCCTCCACATGCGGGGCACGCCAGGCGCAAACCATCAGCCAAACCCGGAGGGAACCGCACCTTTGCACCACCATGTCCCTCACCACCTTCCTCCTGCTCTTCCGCGGCGTAGGCGGACCCGTGCAACTGCCCGTGGCCGAGCTGCGTGCAGCACTTACCAAAGCCGGCTTCAAGGACGCCACCACCTACATCAACAGCGGAAATGCCTTGGTGCGGAGCGCACTTTCACGCGATGAAACGCTGGCCAAGGTGGCCGAGCTCTGCTTGAAGAAATTCAAGTACGACCGGCCCATATTCGTGCCCACGGCTGCGGAATGGGCGGCGGTGGTGAAGCAGGATCCTTTCCCGCAGAAGGCCGAAGGCAAGCACGTGCATGCCGTGCTGCTGGCGGAAAAACCCAAGGCGGAAGCCGTGGCAAAGCTTCAGGCGTTGGCGGTGGGCGATGAGGCGTTGCTCGTGTTGGGAAAACCGATCGGTGCCTACCACGTGTGCTACCTGCACACGCCGCACGGCTTCGGCACCAGTAAACTGGCCGAGAAATTCGACAAAGGCATCGGCGTGGTGAACACCGCGCGGAATTGGAACACGGTGGTGAAGATGCTCGAACTGGCGCAGGGGCTGGAGGGGAAGTGATCAGCGCTTCACCACCCCGCCTTTGCAGGGCTACGGCGCGCGAAGCACCCTCGCTGCTTTTGACGCCTGCCCTTCCACCCGCACCATCACCAGGTAGAGACCTTCCGCCCACTCGCCCGGTACCTCCAGCGCTTGCAAGGCACCGAAGGCGCTGACCTGCTCGGCATGTACGCGCGTGCCTGGGTTGAGGTCGGGCCTTAAGTCCTTCCGCTTCGACATGGCATCGCAGCCCAAGGCGTTGCCTTGGGCTGCGATGCGGTCGGGCCGTTGGCCCTGTCAAAGTCGATCACCATTGCCTCAGGAAGCTGAGGGTGTGCGTTAGGGCCGACGCACTGATGTCTTCGGGGCAGTCGGATCACAGAGGCGGGTGGGGCAATATGAGCGAGGCGGAGGACGGAGGGCCAACGGCCTGGCCTCATCCCTGCCCGACGCGATGCGTCGGGCAGGGATGACCACGAGGATCAGGAGGGCTGAAGGCCCGACCATCGAACGAACCTCTTTCCTATCTCTTCACCACCACCCTCGCCGCTTTCGGCGCCTGCCCTTCCACCCGCACCATCACCAGGTACAGGCCCTCCACCCATTCGCGAGACAGGGCGAGCGGTTGCAGCGCATCGAAGGAGTTCACCTGCTCGGTATGCACGCGCGTGCCGCTGGCGTTGAACACCTCGATCACCGCGCGTTGGCCGAAGAGCGAGGGATCGGCCACGATGTTCACGCGGTCGTTGGCAGGATTCGGGAACAGGTCGATCCCCAGGTCGGATTCCGTTTGCAGCTCACCGATGCCCGTGGTATTGGCCTCGACCAGCTTGATCACGTAGATGTCATTGCTTCCTTGGGCTGAGAACGTCTGCGAGCCTGCTCCGGGATCCAGGTCGGTGGTGCCGGTGAACCAGCCCGTGAGGTAGATGGCCCCGCTGCCTGAGTTTGTGACCGAATGACCGCGATCATATTCGACTCCGCCGAACGATACGGCATGGAGGTAGTCGCCTTCGCTGTTCAGTTGAAGGACGAACGCATCCGCACCGCCCGCGGAAAGCAGTGAAGCTGTGCCGGGCCCGGGGTCAAAATCCACCGTGCCCTCGAACGAACCTGTGATGAGCAGGTTCCCATCGGGACCGACATGAATGCCGAAGCCTTCATCATAGCCGGTGCCGCCCATCGCCTTCGCCCATACGAATTCGCCATCCGCATCCATCTTCAACACATAGATGTCGTGGTCACCAACAGCAGTGAGCGGTACACTTCCCGCGCCGGGATCGAAGTCGATGGTGCCGCTGAACCGGCCCGTGGCGATCAGGTCGCCTTGGGGATCCGTGGAAAGTTTGGCCCCCCAATTCCCCTCATTGTGGTATGTCTGCGTGGTCACCGGCAAGGACTTCACCCACACCAGCGCTCCGGCCGTGTCCAACTTCAGGTAGAACACGTTCCAGGTGCCCACCGCAGTGAGGAGGGTAGTCCCTGGTCCGGGATCAAAATCAATGGCACCCTCAAAGTAGCCGGTGATGAAGATGTTGCCAATGGTGTCCGTGGCCAGCGCATAGCCCCTGTTCTCGTAAGAGCCACCTCCGAAGTTCTCCGCCCAAACGAAATCACCATCTGCATCCAATTTCAGCACAAAGACATCCTCCTGCCCTGCGGTGAGCAGGAATACGCCAGGTCCGGGATCGAAATCACGCGGACCACCTTGATAGTAGAAACGGCCCGTAACGACCACATCGCCCATGGGATCGATCGCAATGCCGTAGCCGGCATCCCACCAGGTGCCGCCCACCACGCCCTTGGCCCATACGAAGTTGCCGTCGGCATCCAGTTTGGAGACGAAGATGTCATTCTGCCCGGTGGTGGCCGCGGTCATGTTGAAGGTGCCCGCGCCGGGGTCGAAATCGGCAGTGCCGCAGAAGCCTCCGGTGGTGTACACGTTCCCGGCGGGATCAATGGCGAGGGCCGTGGCAGCATCGACATATGCACCGCCCATTGCCTTGGCCCAGAGCAAGGTGCCATTGGTATCGAACTTGGCCACGTAGATGTCGTTGGAACCGGCCGAAGTGAGGTTGTATACGCTTGGGCCGGGATCGAAATCGGTGGTGCCCGTGAAGGATCCCGTGGTGTACACGTGTCCGGCATCCTCGAGCACGATGCCCGTGCCGATATCGCTCCCCGAGGCTCCCATGGCCCCGCCCCAGGCAGGCACGAGGTCCTGGGCAGGGATGAGGGAAGTGGCCAGGAAGAAGAAAATCGTTTGTAGTGCTTGGCGCATTTGAATGGGGCTTTGGTGGCACCAAGAGAACGCTTCCCTAAGCGTTCGCCAAGCCCGATCGATCGAACGTGAGAAATGGTGATCGGGCGTCACTCTGCACCGGCGCATTACTCGGTCGAGGCATTGCAACCCAGTTTAACATGGCCTTATTTGTTCATTTTAGTAACTATTCTATTGCTGCATACGTTTATCTTTGTGCGTCTTTCATGAACGCATACATCCATGTCCAAACTTACCAAGCTCCGACTGCGCCAGCTCGACGAGCAGCTGGTCAAGGCTTCCGGTTGGCCGATGGATCCGCCACCCGGCGGATGGCTTGCCACCCTGCGCAAAGCACTGCGCATGCCATTGCACGTACTGGCCACGCGTTTGGACATGACACCAACTGGAGCCAAACGTCTGGAGCAACGCGAAGCCGATGGCTCCATCACGTTGCAGGTCCTGCGCAAAGCCGCCGAGGCCATGAATATGCGCTTGATCTATGTGCTCGTTCCCAAGGATGGTTCGCTGCAGAAACTGATCGAGCGCCGTGCGTTGGAAGCGGCCAGGGAGATCGTGGAACGCGTCGACCAGAGCATGCGATTGGAGGCTCAGTCGGTGAGCCGTGAACGCATCGCCGAGGCCATCAAGGAGAAGGCCGAGGAATTGCAGCGTGACCTGTCCAAGGAGCTATGGCGCTAAGTTGGGAGATCACCGGCGGTAGTACACCGCTCGACGAAGATGAGCGGCTGGGACTGCTCGCGGATTGGGTGAGTACGCGTGGGCAACTTGACGAAGTGGAGCAGCACAACATCGAGCTGGGCGCTCAATGGGGTCTGGGCCGTCGGAGAAAACCCATGGACTTGCTGACCGAGGAATTCGTGAAGCGTCTTCACGAAAAGATGTACGGCGAGGTTTGGAAATGGGCAGGCGCGTTCAGACGCACGGAGAAGAACCTCGGTGTGGACCCGGTGCGCATCGCCACGGACCTGCGCCAGTTGCTGGATGACGCACGCTATTGGGTGGAGCACGCCACCTACCCGGCGGACGAGATCGCGATCCGGATGAAACATCGGATCGTAATGATCCACTGCTTCGCGAACGGGAATGGCCGCCATTCCCGCATGATGGCCGATGTTCTAGCAAAGTCCCTGGGCCAACCGCTGTTCACATGGGGGATCAATTCGGATCCCGCGACGGCGCGCGAACGATACTTCCATGCACTGCATGCGGCCGATAGAGGTGAGGTCCAACCTCTGATCGCCTTCGCACGAAGCTGAAAAGCGCCGTGATCGCCTGCTGAGGATCGCGCGTCAGGCAGAAAGCGATTTCGCCACGTCATCCCTCCTTCTGCTGGCCACTTCCACCTTGCGCCCATTGCGCAGCACCACAAAGCCCGCCTTGTCCAGGTGGTCGATATGCCTGCGGTTCACCAAGTAGCTCCGATGGGTGCGCAGGAAGCCCAAAGGGGTGAGCATGTCCTCGTAGTCCTTCAGCGTGCGGGCGGAAACGAAGCGGCGCTCATCCGCGAGGTGCAGGTTGGTATAATTCACATCGGCCTCGCACCAGACCACCTCACTGGGCGGTATGAAATAGCTGCGGTCGCCGCTGGTGAGGGTGAGCTTCATGGTGCGCTCATCGGGCTGGGCGATGTTGTGCAGCAGGTGCGATCGGTCCTCCGCGCTGAGGCCGCGTTTGCTCAGGTGGCGATCGATGGCCGCGCGCAACTCGTCGCCGAGCACGGGTTTCACCAGGTAATCCAGGGCACTGAAGCGGATGGCCTGGATGGCGTGCTTGCTGCTTCCGGTGGTGAAGATCACGTCGAAATCCCAAGTGCCGAGTCTCTTCAAAAGCTCGAAGCCATCGCCGCCGGGCATCTGCACATCGAGGAAGAGCAATACGGGCTTGTGGGCCCGCAAGACCTCCATGGACTGTGCCACCGATGCCGCCTCGGCCACCACGACCACTTCCGGAGCATGGCGTTGCAACATGGCGCGAAGCACGTCGCGCGCCTCCTGCTCATCATCCACGATCACGGCTTGCATGTGGGCAAGTTAGTCTGGACACTGACGTCACGCCTTCAGCGCTCCTGAAAAGCGCATGCATCGCGGCCCATGGCCTGGCCATGGGCCGCGATGAGGTCGGGCCTTCAGCCCTCCTGATTGAGCATCACGCCCAGTACCTTCTTTCTGTGAGCGCGACAGGTCGGGCCTTCAGCCCTCCCACGTTCTGCCGCTTGTTTGATCAGGGCCGAAGGCCCGACCTCTTCCCGACCCGGCGCTGCGCGTTACCTGCACTCCACGGTTACAGAGGCTCGGATCGGTCAACGTGCCGATCGCCAGCGGGCCGCACATCAGGGCCGAAGGCCCGACCTCATCCCGTCCCGGCACGCAGCGCCGGGTTTACGCGCGCAGCGCGGGAGAGCGCTGAAGGCGCGACACCTACTTTCACACCTCAACCCACACCCCATGCCGCAATCCCTCGCACACATCATCATCCATCTCGTCTTCAGTACGCGGCAACGTATTCCCATGCTCGTTCAACCGGTGCGTGCAAAAGCTCATGCCTACCTCGCCACGCTATCCCGCGAGTTGAACTGCGAGTGCTACCGTGTCGGCGGTGTGGAAGACCACGTACACATGGCGATACGCCTTCACCGTACGGTGCCAGTTGCCGACCTGGTGGAACATGTGAAGGCGCGGTCGTCCTACTGGCTGAAGCAGCAAGGGCCTGGCCTTGAGCATTTCTCCTGGCAGAAAGGCTACTCCGCGTTCTCCGTGTACTACCGGGAAGTGGATCGCTTGTTGTGGTACATTGACAACCAGGAGGAGCACCATCGGAAACAGGGCTTTCAGGATGAGTATCGCGGCCTGCTGGCGGAGCATGGCATTGAGTTCGATGAACGTTACGTATGGGACTGACGTCGCGCCTTCAGCGCTCCTGAGAAGCGCATGCATCGCGGCCCATGGCCAGGCCATGGGCCGCGATGAGGTCGGGCCTTCAGCCCTCCCGATCCTGCATCATCCCTAGCACCTTCTTTCTGTGAGCGCGACAGGTCGGGCCTTCAGCCCTCCTCCGTTCTGCCTCATGTCACACCAGGGCCGAAGGCCCGATCTCATCCCGTCCCGGTGCGCAGCGCCGGGTTTACGCGCGCAGCGCTGGGTTTACGCGCGCAGCGCGGGTGAGCGCTGAAGGCGCGACCTCAAAGACCAAGCATCACCCGCGTACCCGCCGGACCGCCCTCCGCATCCTTCAGGTCCTCGATCACGAAGGCGCCTTCCTTCTCCATCCGCTCGGTAAGCAACGCAAGCCGCTCCCCCGTCAACTTCAGGCCCAGCGAGGTGCGCCCCGGCCGGTCTGTCTTCGCGCTTCGGCCCACGCCGTTGTCCTGCACTATGCAGGTCACCCGGCCACCGTCGGATGCGAAGCGCACGCTCAACCGCTTCGGCCCCTCCTTCGGTGCAAGCCCGTGCCAGATCGCATTCTCCACAAAGGGCTGTACGAGCAGGGACGGGATCATCGGTTCCTCCTTCAACAATTGCGGATCGGCCTCCACGCTCCATTGGAGCTCCCCCTTCATGCGCAGCCCCTCGAGCATCACGTAGTTGCGCAGGAAGTCGAGTTCCTCATCCAACGTGATCCGGTCGCGCACGCTGTGTTCCAGCACTTGGCGCAGCAGCCGCGCAAAGCCGTCCAGATAGTCCTCGGCCTTGGCGTGCTCACCGGAGAGCGAAAGCGACTTGATCGCATTGAGGCAGTTGTGGATGAAGTGCGGGTCCATCTGCGTGCGCAGCACCTTCATCCGCAACAATGTGTTCACCTCCTCGATCCGCGCCTGCTTGTCCTCCAGCGCCGCATTGAGTTCCATCAGCACGGCCTCATGCTTCCGTTTCAGGCGCAGGTTGCGCCACACCAGGATCACCGCGCCGATCGCCAGGACCGCCAAGGCCAGGCTTCCGTACAGTTGGAGGTTCTGCACCCTGAGCCGGTCCGCCTTTCTCCGGTTGTCCTCGCCCAAGCGCGCGATCTCCTCCTTGTTCAAGCGAGTTTCAAATTTCTTTTCCAGCGTGAGCATTTGCTCGTCCGCAGCGGCCCTTGAGAAGCTGTCCTTCAGCACTTCCAGGTCACGCATGAGCAGGTAGGCCTTGGCGCTGTCCCCGATCGCGGCCTGGCTCTCGGCCAGGAAGCCCGTGTTCTCGATGCGGAGGCCCAGTTCGGCCCTGTCCGCATTGTTCAATGAATCGCTGCGTGTGAACTCCCGAATGGCCTCCCGGAAGCGGCCTGCCACGAAGAGTGCATAACCGCGCTGGTTGTGGTACTGGCTCCGGGTATGCAGGTCGGTCCGCTGCACCTCTTCCCGCAACGCGTCAGACCGCGCCATCGCCGAATCGATCTTCTCTTCCTCGATGAACAGGTTGATCTGGTTCAACCTCGCACGTGCATGGCGCCGGGTCTCCGTGGGGGATATGAACGAGATGCTCGCGTCATAGTACCACCGTGCCGAATCGTAATTATGCTTGACATAGAACCAATTGCCCAGGGTGTTGTACGTACTGGCCAAAGCAGCGCTGTCCCGGATGGCCATTGCCAATGCAATGGCTGTTTCCGCATGTTCCCGCGCCGGGGTGAACCGACTCTGATAAAAATCCACATCGGACAGTATGCTTTCCCCGCGTACCCAGCTGGAGGTATCCCCCGCAGTGTGCGCAAGGAGGATCGCCTGGCGTGCATGTTCCTGTGCGCCCGCATGGTCCTGGGCCCTGACCTGCACCATGGCAATGGCAACCTGTGCGCGGGCCTTCTCCCGTTCGTTGCGCGCATGGCGCAAGGCGCGTTCCGCAGCCGCCTTGGCGGAATCCAGCAGATCGGCATTACGGAACGCTTTGGACAGGTCGATGGCCCGTTCGCAATAGTCCACCGTGGCAGCGGCTCGCAACGCTTCCTGTGCCATGCGCACAGGTTCCGGCAGGGGATCCTGGGCGCGAAGGATCGCCGGGAGCACAACAAGGAGGAATGGGACCAGCGCCCGCATGATGCTAATATCGGCAGGGATCGCTTCATTCACACGCCCCTGCTGGCTAGTAACCACCTTCAGCCCACCAGCACGCCAGTTCGCTTCGGAATGCCCGACCATTCGCCTACCTGGAAGGCTTCGGGGCCGCGTGGCCCCCTGGACCGATCCCGTCTTGTACCACGCCCACGCCGTGCCTCAGCGCGCGGGCCAACGCATTGGCCCGCCCCCTCACTGTTTCACCAAACGGACACGGCCAACGGTGCCATCGGCGAAACGCAGCTCGATCATCCATAACCCCGGCGACCAACCGGTGAGGTGCAGGGAACGGTCGGTACCAAGCTCCACAGCCTGCGCACGGCCGTCCGCCTGCCAGGCACGGGCGCTCACCACCGTCATTGGGGCGTCAATGCGCACCTGGTCCGTGGCGGGGTTGGGCATCAACCGGACCTGCCTGGCGATGCGCTCGGTGATGGCCGTGGTGCCGGTGGCGAAGGCAGCGATGAAGGCATCCCCATCACCCGTGGTGTTGGTACGCCCGCAGAACAACGTTCGCCCACTGGGCTCCACCCACAGACCGGCATCATCGTCCTGCCCGCCATCCACTTCCAGGCCCGTGGCACGCATCAGGCCCAAGGTGCCGAAGTCCAGGTCGAAGGAACCCGTAGGAAGCAGGCCGATGAGCACGATGTCCTCTCCTTCCAAGGCCCCCACGATGGCACGGCCATCGGGCAAGAGCCAGCCACCATGCGCGAGCGTGGAGATGCCTTGCACATCGGGCACCGTCTCCGTGGCGATCGCACCGATGCCCGTACCGTCCGAGTCCAGCATGTAGTTCACCGCCTCGCTATAGCTTCCGATCACATGGGCGTATCCGCCCAACAGGATCGCATCATCGGCGGCCACGAACACGTCATAGGCCATGCCGCCATCTTCATGCACCACCGATCCGCCGTTGCCGAAAGCGGCATCCCAATCACCGGTGGCGGTGATGCGCTTTGCCCAGAGCGTTCCATCGGGGTCATCGGCAAAGCCCGCCACCACCACCCCCCCATCGCTCTGCGCGGCCACGCTGTAAAAGCGCTCATTGCCGCCCAGGTCCAGGGTGGTCCAGCCATCGCCGTTGAAGTCCGTGTCCAGTACACCGCCGGGGGTGAAACGGGCCACCAGGAAATTCCCGCCCGCAGCACCGGCGATCACCACGCCGCCGTTCGGCGTGAGGGTCACATCCTCCGCATAGCTGCTCGGCAGGCCCACCAGTACCACGCCTCCGGTCCCGAAGGTCGCATCCGGCGTTCCGTCCGTGTTGAACCGGAAGGCCGCTGCGCTCCGTGCGCTCCCCACGCCCACCGTGCCGGAACACACAATGCGCCCATCGGCTTGCAGCGCAACTCCGGTGAATTCCGTTTCCGTTCCGTTGGCATGCACGAGCGTATGGCCGATCCCATTGAAGGTCGGGTCGACGGCCCCACCGGTGGTGAAACGCGCCACCAGGCCATGCAGATCATTGTTCACGTTGGCATGTCCGGCGGCCACGATGCGCCCATCGGGCTGGGTGACCACCTCGAAGAACTGGTCGAATGAGCCATCCACATCCAGGCGTACCACACCCGCCGTGCCGAAGGTGGGGTCGAGGTATTGGGCAGTGGCAACGACTTGGAACAACGAACCGAGGGCAAAGAGAAGGATGCGCATGCCGTGCATATTTTGATCGCCGTGAAAATAGACGGATCCCAAAGAACATAAAGCGGCTTGCTCCCTTCACTGTTCACAACGACGGCAGAAGGTCCAACGCACAGCGCGATCAACGGATCGGCCTATAGCATTCACATTCCTGATCCCGATCGATGCGTGTCCCCCATTGAACACCAACTTGCCAAGGCCATGAACACCCTCTCGTTGGACCACCCCCGCCGCAACCGGGCTCGCGCAGCCCTTCTGATCGCGCTGCTTCTGCCGCAGGGCAAGCTGTGCGCCCAGGTGGATGCCGACGGGTTCTGGTCCTCACGTGACACGGTGATCCAGGCGGATCCTCGGGCCTACGTGCCGCGCATCGCCATTGGGGACAGCGGGGTGGACACCACCTTGTTCGCCCCGCAGTTGGTGCGCGATACGGCGGGGCACGCAGTACTACGCGGCTACGACGCGTACAAGCGGAGGCAGGATGAACCGATGGCCCGCATGCCGGACAGCCTTATGGCCCGTGCCGGGGAACTGAACGATCTGCTGATGGCCCTGGATGATCGCGATAGCGGCGAGGACAGTCCCCGGGCACGAGCCCTGACGGCCTTGTTCGCGGCCCAAAGCCCCCAGGAAGCTGCGGCCTTCGATGACGCGATCGGGCGGTGGAGCGGCTACGTGCATGGTACTGCCGTGGCGGACATCGCCGTGCGCGGCAATGCGCAGGCGCGGATCGTGGTAGCGCGCATGGAGTGGTGGCATGGCACGCCGCCCGTGCCGTGCTGGACGCGCGAGCTGGCCGATCGCGAGGCGGCATCGATCGCCGACCTGCTTGAATTCGTGGTGGCCCAAGGTGCACGTGTGGTGAACATGTCCTGGGGCCGCTCGGAGAAGGCCTACCTCTCGAACCTGTCCCAATGCGCACCGGACATTCCCTTGCCGGAGCGCCAGGAGCTGGCGCGGTACACGGTGGAGCGCATCCGTGCCGTGCTGAAGGAAGGCATGGCCCGGCATCCACAGGTGCTCTTCGTGGGTGCCGCCGGGAATGAGGGCACCAGCCTCCTGGACGCGAATCCCGCCACGCGATTCACGCTGCCGAACTTCCTGATGGTAGGAGCGGCTGACCGCCATGGCGAAATACCCGCGTGGAGCAACAGCGGCCCGGAGGTGGCCTTGCATGCCAACGGCGACCGGGTGGCGGCGCGGCTTCCGGGCGGAGCGAACAGCTTTCCCTCGGGCACTTCCATGGCCGTGCCGAACGTGGTGAACGCCGCCGCCAAGGTGCTCACCGTGGCCCCGCAGCTCAGCGGCGCCGAACTGCGAGCGCTGCTGGAACGCACCGCCACCGTGAATGCCACGGGGCACCGCTTGCTGCATACACGGCAGGCGATGACGGCGGCAATGGCAGGCCAGAAGTAACGCTCGCAGGATCACCTGGACAGGCCGTGCATCTCCCTGCTCCTCCATCAGTGCAGGCCCATCCGTCCGGTCCGCTCATCGATCAACGCCACGTACCTCTCCTTCAGTTCCTCCGGCACGAAGCTGAGCGGGATCATCGCCTTCCACTTCGGCAGGGCCTTCGCGAAGCGGTTGAACAGGTTGGCGATGGCGCGCTCGTTCAGAATGCACAGTCTGCCAATTGCATCTGCGGGTTGAATGTAGCGCTTCGCCCCACCGGCCTGTTCACCTTTACCCGCCTCCCTCGATATGGAGGAGGAGGCATCACACAGGGATCGACAACCTACATTTGAATGAACGCTAAGCCAACGCTCATGTCCACTCGTTCCATCCTCTTCGCCACGATCTGCACCGCTTCGATCTTTCCGAGCGCCCTGCAGGCCCAAGTGCTCACCGATTTCGAGGACGGCAACATCGACCAATGGCTGACGGAGGCCGATGGGGTGCCCTCGCTTTCAGCCTCAGGCAATCCGGGCAACTGCATCCGGGTGACGGACCAAGTGCTGAGCGTGATCAACCAGATGGTGCTGCCCTGGGCATACACCGGAGATTGGTCCGCCGCACAAACCAACGATTCGCTCTCATTCGACCTCTTTGCACATCCGAACAATTACGATCCTTTGGATACCGAGGGCCTGCCCTTGATCACGATCTCCGGCCCTGGAGGATCCGCAGTGGCGTACATCGACACCGTTCCGGTCTTCGACACCTGGCAACACTTCAGCATTGCGCTGGATAGTGCTGCCTGGCTCGTTACCGGCAGCTGGACCGCATTGCTCGCAGAAGTACAGACCGTGAAAGTGAGAACGGAGTTCAACCAAGGAAGCGAATGGGTGGAACTTGATAACGTGCTGTTGACCATCGCACCCCTCATCGAGCCTCTCGTCGGCACCGTCTGTTCCACATGGGACAGCGCGGGCTTTTACGATGGCTGGAGCTTCCAGAGCGTGGGGAGCATACAAGTGAGCATGGCCCAGGGCAACCCTCCGGGCTCGGTGCGCATGGGCGATGCATCCAATGCGCTAACGAACGCCGTGGCTGCGCCAAAGTTCCGGGGCGACTGGACGGACCTGGACATGCAGGCGAACATGACATTCGATCTTTACCTTCAGACGAGCAGTTCCAACTACATTGACAAAGACTACCTGGTGCGCATGAGCGGACCGGGCGGCGCCGCGAAATTCAACTGCAACGATTCGCTCACCGCATTGCTGGTGAACCAGTGGCACACGGTGGAGATCCCGATCGACGCACCGAGCTGGGAGTTGCTCTCCGGCACCTGGTCCGGTCTGCTGGACTTCGTTGCCGAGATCCGCTTGGAATTGGAATTCATCGATGGCACCGGCGAGGTGGTCTACTTGGACAATTTCTGCTTGAACACGGGGATCACCACCGGCACTCCTGAGCCCGGCGCGGAGGGATCAACCCTGCTGTACCCCAACCCCACCAGCGGCCAATTCACCTTGCAACCGGCCGCCACTGCTGACCTCCGCACCATCCAGGTCATGGACGCCAGCGGCCGGACCGTGCTCTCGCGCTCCATCGCGAACAACGCAGGGTTGGTCCACCTGGACCTGAGCAACCACGCAAAAGGCTTGTACCAAGTGCGGATCGGCCAGGCGGATGGCACCTACAGCATGGCTCGGCTGATCGTGGAGTGAACCGGGCACGGCGGACCCGATGTCAGGTGCATGAGATCGGCGTGAGCCGGACGACACGTTCTACTCTTGCCGCGTCCCCTAACCCGATGCCGGAATTCCCCGGCACCGGGTTTCGGGCGTCTTGGGTCTTCCTTAGCCTGTTCCTTGCTTCAGCAACGTTGCCCTTGTGCAACCGCATGCGCGTTCAATCGGGCGTTATCTTGTCCAACATCTTCTTGGCAAATTCCACGTCATCATGAACCGTCCGCAAGATGAAAGTACGCGCATCGCCGTCTTCCAGCGCAAGGAAGTGCGGCGCACCCTGCACAATGGCGAGTGGTGGTTCGTGATCGCGGACGTGGTGCTGGCGCTGACCGACACCGCTGATGTGAAAAGTTACATGCGGGACATGCGCAGGCGTGATCCAGAGCTCGACAAAGGGTGGGGGAATATTTCCCACCCCCTTTCATTTCCCACCGGCGGTGGCCCCCAGAGCCTTGCTTGCGCGAACACCGAAGGCCTTTTCCGGTTGATCCAAGCGATTTCCAGTCCCAAGGCTGAACCCTTCAGGCGCTGGCTGGCCAAGGTGGGCTACGAACGGGTGCAGGAGATCGAAGACCCGGAGCTGGCCACCAAACGCACGCGCGCATTGTACAAGGCCAAAGGATACAGCGATGACTGGATCGAAAAGCGTATGCGTTCCATCGCCATCCGTGATGAGCTTACGGATGAATGGAAGCAACGGGGCGTGAAGGAACAGCGCGAGTTCGCCATCCTAACGGCGGAGATCAGCGAGGCCACCTTCGGGCTCACACCCAGCGAGTATGCGCGGTTCAAGCAACTGAAGCGTGAGAACCTACGCGACCACATGACCGATCTTGAACTGATCTTCTCCATGTTGGGCGAAGCCGCCACCACGGAGATCGCCCGCAACCGCGATGCCCAAGGCTTCCCGGAGAACAAGCAGGCCGCGCGCGCCGGTGGCGAAGTGGCTGGCAAGGCACGCAAGGACCTTGAACGGAAGAGCGGCCGCAAGGTGGTGACGAGCGAGAACTATTTGGCGCTCACGCAGGGCGAGAAGAAGAAACAGCGCGCGGCAGGTGCCTCTGCAAAGAAGCGGGTGAGAAAGAAATGAGCACGGGCGGCATGAAGCTCTGCAATCCCCCGATTCCGATGCCGGAATTCCCCGGCACCGGGTTTCGGGCATTGGGGGGTCCATGCGGTCAAGCATCGTCGCAACCTCTTTCGCCCGCCAACTGTCGGATCTCCTTGAACTTTATCGCACCGAACGATCCGTTCCACGTGTGCTACCTCCTCACCCCGAATGGCCTCGGCACCAGCAAACTGGCCATGAAGTTCGACAAGGGCATCGGCGTGGTGAACACCGCACGGAACTGGAACACGGTGCTGAAGATGCGGGAGCTGGCCCAAGGTTTGGGCGAGGAATGACTTGTCACCATCGTACAACGCAGAATACCACTGAACGCATACATTTACTTCGTTTAGAGCCTGCTGTTCCAATATCGTCCCGCCTTCAAATCGGGTTCGGATGGTCTTCAAGGAGTTGCTCTTCGGCATCTGGACCGTCACGGTCCTTGCCAGCTGTTCCGCCACGGACGAGGTGGCGAGCAAAAGCCCGTTGATCCAAAAACGGAGATTCCGCAGTGGCTGGCATGTGAACCTGCGGACCGGTGATGGGCACAATACGGCCCAGGCTCCACGCCGTTCCGAAAGGCGTGCACCGCATGTCATCATGCCGGGACCCATGCTCCAGCACGAGCCTCTCGTTGCCCCCGCGGCCGGAAAGGCCATTGCAGACCCCGACGACCTCACCCTCTGCAGCGCCACACCCGCAATGGGCAAACAGCCCAGATCGGACTTGGTCGCGTCAGCGAATGGCCAGGCCCTGATCATAAATGCAAACGCATCCTTGGATCGATCCGGCATGCCTGAGGAATCGGCGATCAACATCTTGGGCGTCAAAGAGGATGCAAACAACCGAATAAATGGCTTCGCATTCGCGGGGTTCGTTTTCGCGTTCTTGTTTCCCTTGTTGGGTTTCATCTTGTCCGTGGTCGGCTTGATCATGATCTCCCGCCATGGTGGCCGTGGCCGTGGATTTGCCATCGTCGGCCTGGTGATCAGCACTATATGGTTGCTTTACGCCATTTATTACGCGAACACCATATGGTTCACACTGATCCGCTTTTAGTGCGATGTTGATCGTTCCAGATCAGATCCGGGGCGACTGTGGAATTCAGCTTCATTGCCTTTCCAGCCTCGCCCAATTCTTGTAGCACCAGTGTCCGTAAAACGTGGCTCGCATTGGAACACTTGCATCCACAAATGGAGAGCCTGACTGTTCCAATGGCGATTCACCTTCAAAACCGGGTCCGGATGGCCTTCAAGAAGTTGCTCTTCTGCATTTGGGCCATCACGGTCCTGGCCAGTTGCGCAGCCACACATGAAGTGGCGAGCAAAAGCCCCTTGATCCAAAAACGGCGATACCGCAACGGATGGCACATGAACCTGCGGACCGCTGATGGGCGCAACACGGCCCAGCTTCCACATCATTCGGAGAGGAGTGTACCGAATGTCATCACGCCGGGATCCGAGCTCCAGGATGAACCTCCCGTCATCACCTCGGCCGGAATGAGCATTGCGGGTCCGGACGCCCCGGCCGTGCACAGTACCAAACCTGCATCGGACAGGCAGCCCTGGTCTGACCTGCTCGGTTCAGCGAGCGGCCAGACCCTGATCACCGTTGAAGATGTGACCATGGAGCGATCGGTCATGCTTGAGGGATCGGCGATCAACGCCGTGGGTGTCAGCAAGGATCGGAACGACCAAGTAAATGGCTTCGCGATCGCGGGATTCATCCTCGCATTCTTGTTTCCTCCTGTGGGCTTCATCCTGTCCATTGTCGCATTGATCCGCATGGGCCGCCATGGTGGCCGTGGTCGCGGCCTGGCCATTGCCGGCATCGTGATCAGTATCCTGATGATGCTGGTCTTGATCGCCGCGTCTTTCGGATTCTGGCATGGCTTCTTGGTGCCCCTTTCGGGGCATTGAATACGAAGCCTCTCCCAACGCCGGATCCGTGTCAGGAAAAATGCTGTATCGGAGTCCGGCAGTTTCACCCGTTACATTCCGATCACATAGGCACGGTCTCCTGAATACCTTTGCACTCCCCGAACCCGATGCCGGAATTCCCCGGTACCGGGTTTCGGGCGTTTCGGGTTCCATGCCATCGAGTACAAGCACTCCCATTGCCACTTCCGCCGGAAGCACCGTCCGCACCACGGCCGACCTCCTTTCCCTCTACCACACCGACCCGCGCATCACCCGCATCGTAGAAAACCTGCGGGAAAAATCCGCCCGCGTGCAGGTGGGCGGGCTCGTGGGCTCCTCACAGGCGCTCGTGGCCCAGGCCGTGGCCGACAAGCTCGGCGGCACGCACCTGTTCGTGCTGCGCGACAAGGAAGAAGCGGCCTATTTCCTGAATGACCTGGAGGCGTTGAAAGGGAAAGAGAGAGAGGGTGAGAGGGCGAGAGAGGGTGATGGGATCAGAGAGATAAAGGGCCAAGAGCTCTACTTCTTTCCTGCACCCTCGCGTACGCCATACGATCCCGATGGCCACCACGATGGTGAAAGAGTAACCCGCACGGAAGTCCTCGAAGCGCTCATGTCCAGGGCGGGCGGGCCGTCCACTCCTTCACTTCCTCACCTCCTGTCTTCTTCTCTCACTATCGTCACCTACCCCGAGGCGCTTGTACCCCTCGTAGTTGCGAAGGAAACGATGGTGAAGAACACCCTCACCATCAAGCGCGGCGAGGAACTGCCCATCGACACGCTGGAGGAGTGGTTGCACGAAACGGGCTTCCAACGCACGGAATTCGTGTACGAACCGGGCAAGTTCAGCATCCGCGGCGGCATCGTGGACGTGTTCAGCTACGGCAGCGACAAGCCTTTCCGCATCGAGCTCTACGGCGACACCGTGGAAAGTGTGCGCCGCTTCAGCCCGCAGGACCAGCTAACCGTGGAGTTTCTGAAGGAAGCAGTGATCGTGCCCGACCTGCAGGAGGATGAGGCGGGGAAAAGCCAGCTCTTCTTCGCGCAGCTGCCTGCCGACACCGTGCTGTGGCTGCACGACCTGCAAGCCTTGGGTGATGCCGCCACGCAACGCCTGAAATTGCTCACCGATGCCCGCGAGCGTTCTCCCGAAAAGGACAAGCACGCAGCGCCGGAAAGCTTCCTCGCCACCGGCGGCGACCTGGTGAAGGCCACGCTGGGGTTCAGGAAGGTGTTCATGGGGGGGCAGGACATAGTTCGTAGTTCGCAGGATGTAGGAAAGAGCGCCCCTAACAACCACGAACTGCGAACTGCGAACTATTCGGTCGATTTCCAACTCCGCCCCCAACCCTCCTTCGCCAAGGAATTCAAGGTGCTCGCGGGCGACCTGCACAACAAGCGCAACGCCGGCTACACCAACCTCATCGCATGCAACAGCGCCAAGCAGAGCGAGCGGCTGCACGCCATCTTCACCGACATGGAAGGCGGCGATGCCGCGTTGGGCAACAGCAGCTTCACACCGCTGATGCTCGACCTCCACGAGGGCTTCATCGACCCCGAACTGAAGCTGGCGCTCTACACCGACCACCAGATCTTCGAGCGCTACCACCGCTACCGCCTCAAGGAAGGGTTCAGGAAGAACGCGCAGGCCCTCACGCTCAAAGAGCTCACGCAACTGAAGCCCGGCGACCTGGTGGTGCATATCGATCACGGCATCGGTGTATTCAGCGGGCTGGAGACCATCGAAACACCGCGCGGCCCCGGCGAACCTCCGATCCGCCAAGAGGCCATCCGCCTGAAGTACCGCGACAACGACATCCTCTACGTGGGCATCCACAGCCTGCACCGCGTAAGCAAGTACAGCGGCGAGGAAGGCGGCGGCGCACCGCCCGTGAGCAAGCTCGGCAGCCCCGCGTGGAAGAACCTCAAGGAGAAGACCAAGAAGAAGATCAAGACCCTGGCCTTCGACCTGATCCAGCTCTACGCCAAGCGCAAGAGCAAGCCGGGCTTCGCCTTCCTGCCGGACACCTACTTGCAGGCCGAACTGGAGGCCAGCTTCATCTACGAGGACACGCCCGACCAGGAGAAGGCCACCGCCGACGTGAAGCGCGACATGGAAAAACCCACGCCCATGGACCGGCTCGTCTGTGGCGATGTGGGCTTCGGAAAAACGGAAGTCGCGATCCGCGCGGCGTTCAAGGCCGCCACCGACGGCAAGCAAGTGGCCGTGCTGGTGCCCACCACCATCCTCGCGCTGCAACATTGGAAGAGTTTCTCCGAACGCATGAAGGGCCTGCCCGTGCGCATCGACTACATCAACCGCTTCCGCAGCAGCGCTCAGCAGACGCAGATCCTCAAGGACCTCAAGGAAGGCAAGATCGACATCCTTATCGGCACGCACCGCTTGGTGAGCAAGGACGTGCAGTACAAGGACCTCGGCCTGCTGATCATCGACGAGGAACAGAAATTCGGCGTGAACGTGAAGGACAAACTGAAGACGTTGCGCGCCACGGTGGATACGCTCACCCTCACCGCCACGCCCATCCCGCGCACGCTCCAGTTCAGCCTCATGGGCGCGCGCGATCTCAGCATCATCAGCACCCCGCCGCCCAACCGCTATCCGGTGGCCACCATGTTGCAGCCGTACGACGAGGTCACGATCCGTGGTGCGATCGAATACGAACTCAGCCGCGGCGGCCAGGTGTACTTCCTGCACGACAAGGTGAAGAACATCGAGTTCATCGCCGACATGGTGCGCAAGCTGGTGCCCGGCGTAAAGGTGGGCGTGGGCCACGGCCAACTGGAAGGCCACAAGCTGGAGGAAGTGATGCTGGACTTCATCGAGGGCAACACCGACGTGCTCGTCTGCACCACCATCGTGGAGAACGGCCTGGACATTCCCAACGCCAACACCATCATCGTGAACGAGGCGCAGAATTTCGGTCTCAGCGATCTGCACCAACTGCGCGGCCGTGTGGGGCGCAGCAACAAGAAGGCGTACTGCTACCTGCTCGCACCCAGCCCGCACCTGCTGCCCGACCTTTCGCGCAAGCGCCTGCAGGCCATCGAGCAGTTCAGCGACCTGGGCAGCGGCATCCACATCGCCATGAAGGACCTGGACATCCGCGGCGCCGGTGACCTGCTCGGCGCGGAGCAGAGCGGCTTCGTGAACGACATCGGATTCGAGACCTACCACAAGATCCTAGAAGAGGCCGTGCGCGAACTGAAGGACGAGCACTTCAAGGAACTCTTCGCCGATGCGCAAGGCGGCAGCGCCCTGGCCCGTGGCTCCCGCCGCGACCAGAGCGACGATTGCATCATCGAGACGGACCTCACCATGCTGATCCCCAACAGCTACGTAAGCGAGACCGCCGAACGCCTTGCCCTGTACCGCCGCTTGGACGACATCAAGGACGAGCACGAGCTGCAAGCCTTCGCCACCGAGGTGCAGGACCGCTTCGGCCCCATCCCCCACGAGGTGGAGGAACTGATGGAGGGCATCCGATTACGCTGGCTGGGCCAACGCATGGGCTTGGAGAAGATGGTGCTGAAAAATGGCGACCTGCGCGGCACCTTCATCGCGGACCAGCAGCACCCGTTCTTCTCCGGCGACGGCTTCCAGGCGGTGCTGCGCGCGGTACAGGTGCAACCCAAGCGCTACAAGGTGTACGAAAAAAGCGGCAAGCTGAAGATCACCGTGGCGGCGGTGAAGAACATCGGGGAGGCGAAGCGGGCGATGGAAATAGTTGTTGGCGTGAAGGAGAGCGCGTAGGTGGGTTGGGCGTTCCGGCGCTCAAATGCAGCGCCGTCGGGCCATTCGCTCGTAGTCCTCACCGCCCTCGTTCCTCGGGCGGCTGTGGGCTACCCGCTGCTGTCCCTAACGCAGCTGTTAAACTGACGCAATCAAGCATCAACATTGACAACTGGCAGTGAAATGCCCTGTCGACCTACCTTCGCTTCCAGCAAAATGATTTCGTCCATTTCCGATGAGTTATCGATACTTGGAGCTGAAGTTCGCGGGCAGGTTGATTGACCTGCTCGGACAGCAGATGTACGGTGGCCCGGTACCATCGGTCGCCGAACTAATCGCCAACGCGTGGGATGCCGACGCGGATGAGGTGGACGTGACGCTTCCCGCAAATGTTCACGCCGAAGGAGCGACCATTGTCGTTCGCGACTACGGCAAGGGGATGACCTTTGATGAACTGAACGAGTACTACTTGCACATTGGGCATGAACGGCGTGTGCGTGGCGAGCGAACACCTGGCAACAGGTTGGTCATGGGCCGCAAAGGCATCGGCAAACTAGCAGGGTTCGGAATTGCTGAGGACATCATCGTCACCTCCGTTAAGGAAGGTCACCTCACTGAACTCAAGCTCAACTACACTGAGTTGAAGTCCTTAACGACTGTGGCGAACCACCGGTTGAAACCGCTCCGGGACGAAGCAAGCACAGAGCGCGATGGCGTGACCGTAGTCTTCTCCGGCTTGAAGCTGTCCAAGAACATCAACCAAGATTCGTTCCGGACAAGCATGTCTCGCCGCTTTGCGCTTAGCATCGAGACGATGAAGGTGAGGGTGAACGGCGTGGAGGTACGTAAGGAAGAGCTTTCCTTCGAGCATCGTGAACCGGCGACTGGCTGGGCCAAGGAGAATGTTGAAGGCTTCGGCGAGATCGAGTATTGGTTCGGCTTCTTGAAGAGCACCATCCACGACCCGGAACTGCGCGGTGTGTCTTGCTTTGCTCGAGAGCGGGTAGCCCAATTCACACCCTTTGTCTTCAACCTGACCGGCGGGATCAACGGACAGGTCGCGCTGGAGTATTTCACCGGGCAGGTTAAGGCCGAGCAGCTTGACGAGAAGATCGACCTTGTTGCTACGGATCGCCAGACCGTGAATTGGCAGTTGGGCAATGCCCCAATCTTAGAAGAATGGGGGAAGGAAAAAGTGAAGCAGCTCTGCAGCGAATGGAAAACACGTCAGGATAAGCGCAAGGTCGACCGCTTTCAACACAAGCTCGGCGAGTTCTTCGTCCGTATCGAGAAACTATCGAGTTCTCAGGAGCGCAAGGACCTCACGTCGGCGCTCACCAAAGTCGCGCAGATCGAGCGTATGACTGAAGAGGATTTTCGGACAATCGCCGGTTCGATGGTAGCCGGTGTAGAGCGCGAGAGCGTGCGCAAAGTCATCCAACGCATAAATGCCACGAGCGAGGATGCCATGCCTGAACTGCTTGAGGCAATTAAGGAGTGGGACATCATTGCATCCGTGGCAACTGCCGAAATTCTCAGAGGCAAGATCGACATCATCGAGCAGTTCAAAAAACACATTGATGCTCGAGTGCCAGAGAAGTCGAAAGGCGATGCTCTGGACATGCAAACGTTCATCAAGAACTACCCATGGCTGCTTGGCCACAAGTTCGAACAGCTTACCCCCGCCGACTTCCACCATGAACGCGGAGTTGACAAGTGGATAGAGGAGGTTCTGATCGATACGAACCGCGAGTACTCGGCAACTGATGAAAGAGATGGGCGCCGATTTGACCTGGTCTGTATTAAGAACGACTGGATGATTGTAGTGTTGGAACTCATGAGGCCAGGAAAGCCGGAGGACTATGATCACATCATGCGCCTGAATCGCTATGTCACAAGGATCCAAGCCGCTGTGTCCGAACGCAGCAACAACAACCTGTTTACAGGTGGTAAGACGGTGCTCGGTCTTCTCATAGCAGATGAAGGTTCCTCAGATACTTCGCTCGGTCAGACGAAGAAGGATTTGCGCAATTCCTTGGACTCAATCACGTGGAATGGGCTCTTCGATGCAGCAAAGGTGAACTACCGCGAGTACTACGATACCCTTCGCCTGAAAGCACCCGACGATCCACGACTAACCGGCGTTGTCGCCCTTTAGCCATGTTGAACGCAATTGATCTTTTCGCTGGATGCGGCGGTTTGACCGAAGGGCTGCGCCAAGCTGGTTTCAGCGTGAGAGCAGCTGTCGAGCTTGATGCCAACGCTGCTAGGGTATATCGTGCTAATCATCCTCGCACCAAGATGGTGGAGCGCTCAATCCGCGAAGTGGATGGCAAGGAACTTCTCGACGCCATTCCATCCGGTGTGTGTCATCTACTTGCAGGATGCCCACCTTGCCAAGGCTTTTCATCGTTGCGTCGGTTGAACCGAAAACGCAGTGTGCGCGACGAACGAAACGACCTCGTACTGGACTTCCTACGTCTTGTGGAGGAAATTAGGCCCGTTACTGTGATGATGGAGAATGTACCTGGCCTGACAGATTACTACCTCTTTAAGCGGCTCCTACGAAGGCTGAAGGAGATGGAATACAAGGTAGACTACAAGGTTTTGAATGTTATGGATTTTGGCGTGCCACAGAGCAGAAAGCGGCTTGTATTGGTAGGCTCACGAGTTGGTAGGCTGACTCTTGCAGAAAAGGGCTTGGCCCCGCGCTCAGTCCGCCAGGCCATAGGTGGTTTGGTGCCCGCGCACGACTCATCCGATCCATGTCACAATGTCAAGCGCAATCATTCAATTGAGGTACTCGACAGAATGGCCCGAACTCCCATCGACGGTGGTAGCTGGCGAGATCTCCCCGAAGAAATGTGGCTTGCATGCCACAAGAAGAAGGATGCCGGATTCCATGATGTCTATGGTAGGATGAAGTGGGACGATGTAGCCCCAACGATTACCGGGGGCTGCTTGAACCCATCAAAAGGTCGTTTCATCCATCCCGTTGCTGATCGCGCCATTACACCGCGTGAAGCTGCCCTCCTTCAGTCCTTCCCTAGCGACTACCGCTTCCTGATGGATATATCACTTGATGAGATCGCCAAGCAGATCGGCAATGCTCTTCCTCCCAAGTTTAGTCGGCATCATGGTCGGTACCTCAAAGCGCATTTGAACGCAGCCGGGTATACCTAACTGTTGGTGGCCAGCGACCATACAATGTTGCCCCCTATCCCCCGCCAGAAAGTCCATCAACCCCGCACATGAACGCCTCGGACATCATCTTCTACACCACCCCGCAGGGCGAGGTGCGCATCGAGGTCTACTTCGAGGACGAGACTTTTTGGCTGAGCCAGAAGAAGATCGGCGAACTCTTCGATAAGGATGTGCGCACGGTGAACGAGCACTTGGGCCGGATCTTTGAGGAAGGCGAACTGACCCCGGAGGCAACTATCCGGAAATTCCGGATAGTTCAACGGGAAGGCGTGCGGGACGTGGAAAGGCTCGTGGAGCACTGCAACCTCGACGCCATTATCGCCGTAGGCTACCGGGTGAACAGCGCCCGCGCCACCAGGTTCCGGACCTGGGCCACCAACACACTGAAGGAGTTCATCATCAAAGGCTTCGACCTGGAGGAAGAACTGCTGGGCAAAAGCAAGGAGCTGGCCGGGATCCCTTTGGCTTCGGGCAAAGCGGCCTAAGGCGATGGAGTGCTTGATGGGATGAAGGACGCGGCCTGAAGTATCTTCGTGTCACCATGCCCAAGAAGAACAAGCCGGTGAATGCAGGTACCGCGCGTGTGCGACCGGCACCCAAACGGAAGGCGCGAGCGATCAAGAAGGTTGCGGCGGCACCACGGGCAAAGCGGGGCAAGCACGAAGCGCCGCCACAAAAGTTGTTCGATGCGATGAAGTGGTTCGGGGCATTCCCGGAACTGGCAGGACCAACGCTGAAGGTCCAACGGCAACTGCGCGATGAGTGGTGAACGCATCCTCGTGGATACCAGTGCGCTGGTGGACTTCGTGAAAGGCGTGGATGCCGTTGCAACGGCTATGGCGCCGGGAGGTCCAGATTTCCATCATCACCGAGATCGAATTCCTGCCCTGGCCCGGCCTTGCCGAGGAGCGCATCCCCGAAGCACGTGCCTTCCTCAATGAATATACCTCGAACGGTATCGGGGATTTCATCCGCGACTACTCCGCCTGGCTCAAGCGCACCTACAAGCTCAAACTGCCCGATGTCGTGATCGCGGCCACCGCCAAGAACGTGAATGTCCCCCTGCTGACCCGCGACAAAGGCTTCAACAAGATCGCGCACCTGATCGAGGTGCGGTTGATCTGACGGACAGCAAGAACGCAACCTTGGGGAGTTGCACCTTCCTGTCCAGGCTGCGCGCGGTGCAGGCCCAGCCTAAGCGCTACAAGGTGTTCGAGAAGAGCGGCAAGCTGAAGATCACCGTGGCGGCGGTGAAGAACCTCGGGGAGGCGAAGCGGGCGTTGGAGTCCGTCGTCGCTTAAGCTTTGGGGGGTGAATGGGGTGGTGGGGTGTCTTCCGTGGCTTGATCTATCTTCGGATCATGAGCAAGCCCGCCAAGCGAAGCGTACATACAGATCACGACGCGGAACAAAAAGTCGATCTGGTGAGTGAACCGGTGGCAGCTTATACCCCCAAGGTGCGCCGGAAGCCAACGTCGAAACCGGCCAATAAAGAGGGGTACGATGCCAAGCGGTCTTCGGGCATGCTTCCCGGTATTTCAAAGCGAATGAAGGAGTACCTGAAGCATGTACGCGATGGCCGCTAAGCCGTTGCTGGTTGATACGAACGTGCTGATCCATCATTGGAACGGGGACAAACGGACCACCCCGTTGCTGGACGGTGCAATCATCCATGTGTCCTTCATCACCGAGATCGAAATACTGGGCTATCACGGCTACACCGCGCACGAGCGGGCCAAGGTTGTAACGGACATGGCGGCGATCCACATCATGGACATGGATGCGGGGATCAAATCCACCGCGATCGATCTCTGTTCCCGGCATCGCTTGAAACTGGCTGATTCCATCATCGCTGCCACCGCCATTCGCCTGGGGATCGCGTTGCTCACTGAAGACAAACACTTCAGGAAGCTGAAAAACAAACTGGAACTTGTGTTGATCTGACGTGCGACCCGAGTCCGCCATTTGCCCAGGACCGCTTCGGGCCCATCCCCCACGAGGTGGAGGAACTAATGGAGGGGATCCGATTACGCTGGTTGGGACAACGCATGGGCTTGGAGAAGATGGTGCTGAAAAATGGCGACCTGCGCGGCACCTTCATCGCGGACCAGAAGCACGCTTTCTTCGAAGGCGACAGATTCGAGGCGGTGCAGCGGGCGGTACAGGCCCAGCCGAAATGCTACAAGGTGTACGAGAAGAGCGGCAAGCTGAAGATCACCGGGACGGCGGTGAAGCACATCGGAGAGGCGAAGCGGGCGTTGGAGTCCGTCGTCGCTTAAGCTTTGGCGGATGAAAGGGGTGCTTGGTTACGTCAATTGATACTATCGCCAGTCGTTAGTACATTTGCGGGGCATGATCAAGTCGTTCGGGTCGAGGCAGACGGAGGCGATATGGAACGGCGAGGTCGCGCGCAAATTGCCACCGACCATTCAAGAGGTGGCCCGTAGGAAACTCAGGATGATCAACAACGCACAAGACATCGCCGACCTCCGCATACCGCCTGCCAATAGGTTGGAGAAGTTGGCTGGTCGCCTGAAGGACTTCCACAGTATCCGCATCAACGACCAGTGGCGCATCATCTTCAAATGGCACAGCGGCAACGCCACCGACGTTGAGATCATCGATTACCATTGAACACGCGACCATGAAGACGTCTTCGTCCCGCCGTAGCGGGAAGCTCCCGAACATTCACCCCGGTACCGTGCTCCAAGAAGAGTTCTTGCTGCCCATGGGCATCAGTGCCTACCGGCTCGCCAAGGACATCGGCATCCCGCAAACGCGCGTGTCGCAGATCATCAAAGGCGAGCGGCGCGTAACGGCGGATACCGCGCTGCGCCTCTCGAAGTACTTCGGCATCTCGGCCAAGTTCTGGCTGGGGCTTCAGAACGACTTCGACCTGGAGGAAGAACTGCTGGGGAAAAGCAAGGAACTGGCCGGGATCCCTTTGGCTTCGGGCAAAGCGGCCTGAGGCGATGGAGAGCGTGATGCAGGGCAATCATGATTTAATGCCCGTTCAGAACCAGACAAGGTGTGCGACCCCGTTGGGATCGAAATACCGTTTATCGGGAAATGCTACGTTGTTTGACCCCGTCGGGGTCGATCCAAGAGGTGCCGAAACGTGACCCCGAAGCGGGTCACACAACGTAGAATATCGCAACCAGCATAGCGATCGCCCCCCGAAGGGCGTCGTACACCATAGGCACGTAAACATTGATGATGAGACGCGTTTGCCCTCCCACCGCTCCACACGTTCAGGTACCGCCGCTAACTTTCCGCTCCGCCCACACCTGATCCGGTGAACTCGCGTAATCCATGAACGAGATCATCTGCCCCCACTGCCACAAGGCCTTCAAGATCGACGAGGCCGGTTACGCCGACATCATCAAGCAGGTACGCGACCGCGAGTTTGAGAAAACGATCCACGAACGGTTGGAGGCAGCTGAGAAGGAAAAGAAGACGGCCATTGAACTCGCCGAGGCCAAGGTGGCCGGCAAACTGGAGAAGGAAGTGGCCAAGAAGGACGCGGAGATCAAGCTGCTGAAGGAGGAAGTGAAATCCAGCGTGGAACTCGCACGTGCGAAGACCGCCGGTGAACTGAAGGACGAAGCTGCGAAGAAGGATGCCGAGATCGAACGGTTGAAACAGGAGTTGAAGTCGGCGGAAGTGGCTAAGCAGCTTGCCCTGAAGGAAACGCTCGGTGCCGTGGAAAAGGAGCGCGACGGACTGGTGAACGAACTGGCCAAGGCGAAGCAGGAGATGAAAGCGGCCGCGCAACTGGCAGAGGAAAAACGCGCCAATGAACTGCAACGATCAGCCGCGGAAAAAGACGCACAGATCCAGGACCTGAAGGCAAAGCTCGATGCTGTTGAAGTGGCGAAAAAGCTTGCCATCACCGAGGCGGTGGGCAAGGTTGAGAAGGAACGTGATGAGCTGAAGAACGGACTGAAGCAGGCGGCCCTGGAGAAGGAGCTTGCGGAGAAATCACTCAAGGACAAATTCCTCACGCAGATCAAGGACCGCGACGACACCATCGAACGTCTGAAGGACATGAAGGCGAAGCTCTCCACCAAGATGGTGGGCGAAACGTTGGAGCAGCACTGCGAGATCGAGTTCGCCCGGATCCGCCACACCGCCTTCCCGCGCGCCTACTTCGAGAAGGACAACGATGCCAGCACCGGCAGCAAGGGCGACTTCATTTTCCGCGACACGGATGAGAACGGCACGGAGGCCGTCTCCATCATGTTCGAGATGAAGAACGAGAACGACGGCACCGCGACCAAGAAGAAGAACGAGGACTTTCTCAAGGAGCTGGACAAGGACCGCAACGAGAAGGGCTGCGAGTACGCCGTGCTCGTTTCATTGCTGGAGCCGGACAACGAACTCTACAACGGTGGCATCGTGGACGTGAGCCACCGCTATCCGAAGATGTACGTTGTGCGCCCGCAGTTCTTCCTCCCCATCATCACCCTGCTGCGCAACGCGGCACAACACGCGTTGCAGTACAAGAACGAACTGGCCCTGGTGAAGGCGCAGAACATCGACATCACCAATTTCGAGGACGAATTGGAGAGTTTCAAGAGCGCCTTTGGCAACAACTACCGGCTCGCATCGGAGAAGTTCAAGGCCGCGATCGAGGAGATCGACAAGTCGATCAAGCACCTGGAGAAAACGAAAGAGGCCCTGATCGGCACCGACCGCAACCTGCGCCTGGCCAACGACAAGGCCCAGGACGTGACCATCAAGAAGCTCACGCGCAAGAACCCGACGATGGCGGCGAAGTTCGCGGAGGTGAAGAAGGAGGGGCCGGGAGAGGTGGAGTGAGCGGAGCGCTTACCCCTTGCGATACTCCACTGGCGTTAAACCCGTCCATTGCTTGAACGCACGGTGGAAGGATGACACTTCGCCATAGCCCAGCTTGAACGCGATCTCGCTGATCGGCAATTGAAGGTTCGTCAGGAGCGTACGGGCGATCTCCGCCTTCACCGTGTCGCATACGATGCGGAAGCTGGTATCCTCCTCCTGCAACTTGCGCTGCACGGTGCGCGGGGTCATGTGCAGCACGTCCGCGATGGTCTCCAACGCGGGGAAGGTGACGTGGACGTTCCGCAGGATCACTTGCCTGACCTGCTCGCTGAAGGAGGCGCCACCGGCCTGTTTGCGCACTTCGGCATCCAGCAGGTCCTTGAGCATCGCGTTGAGCTGCGGGTTGTACCCGACAATGGGCGCGGTGAGGTCCTGCGTGGAGAAGACGATGCAGTTCGCATTCTGCCCGAAGGACGGCCGACAACCGAGCACCCGTTCATGTTCGCCCAGGTCGGCGAGGCGCAGGTAGCGGTAGTTGGCGCGCAACGGCCGGATGCGTTTTCCGGTAAGCAGGAACAGGATATGGAGCACGGCGGAAAAGGCGATGTCCACGCTGTGGCGCGCGGTCTCCGGCGACATGTCGTTCCACACCGGGATCGGTTCGCAGTGATAGATGGTCTCGGCCCCCTTGTGCTCCAATCGGAACACGTAGAGCCGCGAGAACGCGCTGGTGAACTGCTGCACGTTCATGAGCGCGGAAAGCGCATCCTTGCTGCTCTGCATGATGTGGCCGGTGAGGCCGAGGACCGATGCGGTGGTCCGCTCGCCGACATGCAGGCCCATGTGGGCATCGCCGGAGATGTGGAGCGCAGCGTCCATGACGGCACAGTTCTGCTCCAGCGAGAGCAGCAGTTCCGCGTTGTCCAGGTCCTCCACCGCCAGGTTGCCATGCGCGCAGATCGTCTCCACGCATTGCGGGCCATTCCCCGCAAAGAGCACGATGTTGCGGATGATGGGCATGGCGACCCACAACGCCGGTGGCGCGGGTGTTGTTGAACTGACTGGGTTCATCCGGATCGGGCGGAACGTGAATGCAATACCGAAGATCCGAAAGTACGTGGCCGGACCTTCCTGCCGTGCGGCCCGCTGACCGTCCTGGCGGAAAGTGTCAAGATCCTGTCGTGAACGGTCGATCCCGCAGCAGCTGCAGCCGGGAACATTTGCAGCCACCAACACGAACGCCATGCAACCCACCGACCGCTACCGCAACACCATCGGCCTCATCACCATCCTCTCCGGCCTGCTGGCCGCCGCCTGCATCCTCGTGGGCGCCATGGCCGTGGAGAACGACTTCGCCGCCTTCTCCGACCCCACCCGCACGCTGCTGCACGCCCACAACCAGGTACTCGCCTACTGGTTCAACATCCTCGACCTCTTCGGCTACTACCTCCTGCTCCTTCCGCTGATCTTCCACCTGCACCAGCTGTTGAAATACCGCTCGCCGTGGATGCCCTTGATCACCTTCTCGGGCGCGGCCTACGTGCTGGTGGGTGCCATCGGCGCCTCCGTGCTGGCCGCTGTATGGCCTTCCTTGATGATGGACCACCTCTCCGCCGGACCCGCTGACCAGTCCGCGATCACTGCGGCTTTCAAGACCATGACCCTCGCCGTGACGAAGGGTCTGTGGAACATCCTGGAGGTCCTCTTCGCCGCCGTGTGGTGGATCGGCACGGGGCTGCTGCTGCGCTCCGCTTCCCGCCCCATCGCCTGGCTCACCATCGCCACGGGCCTCTCCACGCTGCTGGACGCGATCGGCAACCTCTTGGGCCTTCACCTGATCGCCGAGATCGGCCTGAACCTCTACCTGGTGCTGGCGATCATTTGGCCCATCGCCATCGGTATCCGGTTGATGCGCGGCACGCCCGATGTGCGCCATGCGAACGAAGCCGCACAGTAGTCACCGTTCCCCGAAACTCCTTACGCCCATGTACACCCTGCTCCGTATCCTGAAGTGGACCGGCATCATCCTGCTGATCGTTGCCTTCATCCTGGTCGCTGCCGTGTTCAGCAGGCAGGAACTGCAGTTCGAAGCCCCCCTGCCCGAGCTGCACGCCCGCATGGACAGCGCCGTGATCGCCCATGGTGAATACCTGGTGAACGGCCCCGCGCACTGCTCGGGCTGCCACACGGACAACGCGCATGAGGCCGCCTACCTGCGCGGCGAAACGGTCCCGATGCACGGCGGATATGCGTTCAAACTGCCGGTGGGCACGGTGTTCTCGAAGAACATCACCAACGATCAAGAGCACGGCATCGGTCGGCTTACGGACCCGGAGATCGCCCGCACCCTGCGCTACGGCGTGGGCAGTGATGGCCGCGCCATCCTGGACTTCATGCCCTACTACATGCTCAGCGACGAGGACCTCACCGCCGTGATCAGCTACCTGCGCACGCTGCCCGGTGATGCGAACGCGGAGCCCGCCGATGACCTCAACTTCATCGGCAAAGCGGTGAAGGCCTTCCTGATCAAGCCCGCGGGTCCCTTGGGAACGGAGCGTCCGAAGGGAATGAGACCGGACACCACTGCGGCATACGGGGAGTACCTGGCGAACAGCGTGGCGAACTGCGTGGGTTGCCACACCGAACGTGACCTGATGACCGGCGCGTTCACCGGCAAGCCCTTCGCCGGTTGGATGAACATGGAAGGGAACGTGCCCGGCACCTTCTTCAACACGCCCAATCTGACACCCGAGCCCACCACGGGCCACCTGGCCAACTGGACCTTCGAGGTCTTCCAGGCGCGCTTCCGCAGCGGTCCAGTATTCCCGGAAAGTCCCATGCCGTGGGCCAGCTTCCGCCGCATGCGCGATGCCGACCTGAAGGCGATCTGGAACTACCTGCGGACGCTGCCTCCGGTGGTGCATGAGACCGGACCGCTGAAAGCACCGAAGGAGCAAGGATAAACGCACGTTGCGCCACACGTTCACGCTCCCGTGCGCTCCACCTGCTCTTCATCTACCGAACGTTCGGGATCACATCCTCCGTGGTCCATGAACCCCACCTCCCACACACATTCATCAACACCTCCGACCACCCCATGAAACGTTCAACCACCCTTGCCCTCTTCATCGCGATCGCATCCTTCGCACACGCCCAACCGGTGCTCACATTCACTGGCAATGCGCCCGCACCGGGCGGCACCCGCACGCTGCACTACGGCCCATACGTCCCGCCCGGCGGTTCCGGCGCCAACCAGAACTGGGATCTCAGTGCGCTCACGACCGACAGCACGATCCTCATTCAACATGTGCAACCCGGCACCACGCCCAATGGAGCTTCCTTCCCCGGCTCCACCGTGGCGGAAACGGGTGCCGCTGCAACCATGTTCTTCCGCAGCGCCAGTGATGGCGTCTATCTCGTGGGTTCTGATGCCGACCTGGTGATCCCCTACACGGACCAAGCCCGGTACCTGCCCTTCCCCTGTACCTACCAGACCAACTGGACGGACGACTTCGCCTCGGTGTTCGACTCGGACGGTTTCAACGTGTTCCGCAGCGGAACCGTGGATTAAACGGCGGATGGATACGGCACGGTAACCATGCCGTTCGGTACCGTGGACGACGTATTGCGCGTCCACTGGCACGAAGAGACCACCGACTCCACCCTGTTGTTCACCATGCAACACACCTACGACGGCTATTTGTACTACGTGGCGGGATCCTCGCACCCGCTGGCCCAACTGGTCAGCGAATCGGTCACCTTCATGGGCCAGACCACCACCCACAACCACGCCCAGTGGGTGGCTGATGTGAGCACTCAAGTGCCCAATGATGCGGTCATGCCTGTGGCGAGCTTGTATCCCGTTCCCACCTACGACATCCTCAACTTCAACCTTCCTGCGTCGTTCAGCGGGCTGCCGTTGATCAGCATCACCGATGCCCAGGGACGATCGGTGCTCGAACGGTCGATGGTGCAGGTGGATGGTCGGTCCGGCCGTGCGGATGTCTCCTCGCTCGCACCTGGGACCTACCACCTGATCGCCACGGATGAACTGGGGCAACGCGCGGCGCGATCCTTCCTGGTGGAGTGACCCATTGTGCCGTTGGTGAGCGGCAGCCACCAGAGCGGTGGCTGCCGTTCGTCATTCCATGCTGGCCTGTCCATCGTACTTTCAGGTACGGCGTTCTGTTTGGCTCGCGCTCGATCGGTAACATCAACATCCTTCATCCGTCCTACGGACATGAAGTACGCCTGCCTCTTCATGCTGTTCGCCGGGAACTTGCCCGCGCAGGAGCAACGCCCCCAGGTACTCACCCTCGGCACATTCCATTTCGCCTTTCCCAACCTCGACGCGCAGCAGGTGGCCGATAGTGACCGCATCGATGTGCTTCTGCCACGCTACCAGACGGAGATCGAGGACATCGTGGAGCGCATGGCGCGTTTCGCACCCACGGTGATCGTGATCGAACGGCAACCCGGCGAGCAGCACACGATCGATTCGTTGTATGCCGCCTTCCTGGCCGGACGGCATGCGCTGGGGCGTGGGGAGGAGGAACAACTGGGCTTCCGGATGGCGAAGCGCTTCGGCCTGCGGAGGCTCCACTGCGTGGACGAATGGGGTCGATTCACGCCGAATATCGACTCCCTGTTCAACGGTACGGACAGCTTGGGTGCGCTGCGGTTCGAAGCCTACTTCGCCGCCGATCCGGACAGTGCGTTGCGCAGGCGTTCAACCGCGCAGGTGGATCGCACGGGCATCCTGGGCGCTTTGCGAGAGGCCAACGACCCCGCACACATCGAACGCGACCTCGGCAACTACCTCATCGGTCTCTTCAAGTACGAGGCGGTGCCGGGCGATTTCACCGGTGTGGATTTCGAGAGCGGCCGCTGGTTCAACCGCAACCTGCGCATCTTCCGCAACATTCAGCGCATCCCCGTCACACCCGAGGACAGGATCCTGGTGATCTACGGGGCGGGGCACCTGAACGTGCTCAACATGCTCTTCCGCAGCTCGCCGGAATACCGGTTCGTGGGAGCGGAGGAACTGTTGCAGTGAACGGACATTGCACCACGATCCCGTTCGTTGGACCATGCCGAAGCGAACTGCACCAGCCAGCGAACGATCGCTCCTGGCCGCATTCGTCCGTGCAGTGAAGCAGGAGATCGCCGCAGTGGCCACCGGAGAACGAGAGCACTTGGCAGGCATCGGCGAATTGGCCGGGATCATGGGTGTGGACCCACGGCATTTGAGCCGGGCAGTGAAGCAGACGAGCGGATCGTCAAGGCGCACGCGCGGGCAAAGAGCGGACGCAAGGCGGGGAGCGTGGTGGTCACCAGGGGTCGTTAGCCTTGGACACGAAAGAGCGCAGCCCGATGGCGATGTTGGCGTTAGCCACCTGTGGCCGGTTCGGCGGATACCGGATGTGACCGGACCAATTCGCCCGCCCACGGGTTTTATCTTACCCCGGGGAGAGTGGCACAAGACCTGCTCGCATTGTACCTTTCCGTGAACCCGAAGGCGGCGGATGAGGTTCTCTTCACGGGGCGGCCCGCACGAAACGAGTTGTTCCTTGGCCATGCGAACATGCTCCAACTCCTCCGCCTGGCAGGCAGCGTTGCATCACCTGGCCCCGTCTCGTAATGTAGCACCATGAACAACCAACGGATACACCTCGCACCTGTTCTCGCGTTGCTGCTGCTTCCCGCCCTGTGCACGGGCCAGGGCTGGGCACCGGTCGGCGCTAAGTGGACCTATCAGGCCACTACCGGCCAGTGGCCTTGGACCGACACCTATTGGGACCATCACGTAATCGCAACCGGCGATACGGTGGTAGACGGTAGGCCATGCTCCGTGCTCCAATGTCCCCTCTCTGATGCCTGGCCCTTCTTCCCCTTGTACACGGACACGGTTGAAGTGTACATGAGCATGGCCGAGGACAGCTTGTTCTTCCGCACCGCGCAAGACAGCACCTTCAAACTCTTGATGAACTTCCAGGCCACCACCGGTGATACATGGGATATCCCGATGGCCTATTCCGGGGACGGCGGCACCACGGTCCATGATACGATCACCTATGTGGTCACCGCCACCGATACGCTCTGGTACAATGGCCTGCCCTTGCGCCGGATCTATTACCAGGCCTCCACGCAGTTCATCCTATTCCTGAGCTTTCAGGAAGGCATCTTCGTGGAACGGCTCGGCGACATGCACTACATGTTTCCTTGGTATTCTCCCTGGGTGTCTGATGGCATGAGCTTCACCGGCTTGAAGTGCTACATGGATCCGCTGTTCAACTGGCCGGCGCCTGGTGTCCCTTGTGATATTTGGTTGGGGCAGGAGCAGTTGACCGCTGATCAGTTCACCATACGGCCTTCAGTGGCCGCCGTGAATACCTTGTTCACCGTGGAGACCGCCATGGGTACAGGAAGGCTGACGATCCATGACGCGCTCGGCAGGCCGCTCTTCTCAGCGCCCGTCACCCGCAACATCACCACCTTCACACTTCCGGCGGCAGGGGTCTACTTCGTCCGCTTTGTTCCAGCGGAGGGATCGACCCGAACGCAACGCATCGTGGTGTACTGAACGCTGTGGCCGTGGATCCACCACGCCTCACTCCCCCACCTTTTTCCGCATCAGCACATCCCGCTGCTCATCGCTCCCCGGCATGAACAGGTGTTCGCCGAACTCCTCGAAGCCGTTCCTCCGATAAAAGGCGATGGCGCGCGAATTGTGCTCCCATACGCCGAGCCAGACCGTTCGCGCGCCAAGTGATCGCGCAACGTCCAGCGCGTTGTTGCGCAGCTGTTGGCCCACGCCGGCACCCTGACATTCCCGCAGCACATAGATCCGTTCGATCTCCACTGCATCCGGCCCCATGGGCTCCGTTTGCGCACTGCCGCTGTTCAGCTTCAGCTAGCCAGCGGTCCGGCCCGCTTGCTCCGCGAGGAAGAACCGTGATCCAGGATGGGCCGGTTCCGCGGCCATATGCTCGCCGCAGAACTGCTCGTCCATGTACTTCGCCATGTCCTCCGGGCTGTTGGATGCGGCAACCGTTACCATGAACGTGGCCCGGCCAATGGCCTGAAGCGCGGCAAGGTCCGCTCCACCGGCTTTCCAGATCAACAGCTCTTCCATGCAGCAAAACCTTCAGCATGGCACCATGCACACACCGGCCTGCATGTTGCACTCATATCCCTCACGGAACCGGCCGGCATGCATGGTCCGTACTTGCAGTGGCCTGTGCCGCCGATCCGTTCCTCCGTCTCCGCATGAACCATGCGGTACAGCAGGGAAAGCCCCCCGTTTCCGGAGGGCTTTCCCGTTGTTGGTTCCAGATGCTGTCAATCGTTCACCACCAGCACCCGGCTTTCCTTGATCATGCCACCTGCGGCAATGCGCACCAGGTACACACCGCTCACGGTGTTGCCCAGGTCCAGCACGGTGCCCAAGGACCCTTGATGCACCGGTAAGGTGGTGCTGAGCACTTGGCGGCCGGTGGCATCAAGGAAGGTGACCTCCGCAGTGCGCACCGCATCATCCAAGCCGGTGAGGGTGAGCTGGATGCGATCGCCGCTATTGGGGTTGGGCCACACATCGAGCTTGGTGTCCGCCATCCCTGTCTTCTCTGCCGCTCCGGTCTGCATGGCCGGTATGGAGGCCACCGTAAGGCGGCAGGCCGGCCCGAAGGGCGTCCAGCTTCCCGAAATATTGGCACGTACCCGCACGTTCACCGGCAGCCCGAGCGGGAAATCCGCATTGGGTGCGGGCCCGATCATGTTCTCCATGCGGGTGAAGACCTCCAGGTAGGAGCCGTGCGGATCGAAGAAGGCGAATTGGTAAGCCGTGGCGCCCGGCACGGAGGTGGTTACCAGTTGGTCTTCGAGGGTGAGGTCCGTGCGGTCACAGGAGGCGGGCAGGAGTTCCACCGGGCCTACCGGCAGGCAGAACTTGGCGCCCATGTAGCTCAGTGCACCGAAGTCGCCATTGGCATCGATGATGCGGTTGCTGCTGCCGTCGCTCACCACGTATCCGCCTTGGCCCATGCCGTCGGCATTGCTGTCATGCACGCCGAAGCGGTAACAACCCGCAGGCACGCAGATGAGCTCGGTGATCACCGTGCCTGCGGCCCCGTCCGCATACGGTCCGCCGGAGGTCACCAAGGTATTCCCGGGTGCGGTGCGCAGTTCCCAAGTGGTTTGGCTGCCGAAGTCGTCCAAGGTGATGGTGAGCACGATCTTTTCCTCCGTGCAGGGGTCCACCGGGGTGCCCGTGCAGTTGCAGCTTACGTCCAGTGCATCGCCGGTGGTATTGGGATCTCCATCGTCGCAAGCACTGCCCACCGTGCCGGTGGCAGCAGGGCACAGGTCGGTGTTGTCGGCCACATAGCCCACGGGCTGGTTGCAGGTGTATCCGACTTGGCTGATGTTGGGGTCGCCGAGGCCGTCACCATCCGCATCTGCATACCAGGTGGTGGCCACATCGGGGTTGCCGCAACCGCAGGCACCAGGGCCGGTCTTGTCGGCATCGTTCGGGCAGCCGTCGTTGGCATCGCAGGTGCCATCGCTGTCGGCATCCTGGAAGGTGTGAACGCATTGGCTGCCATCCCAAGTGTCGATGGTGCAGGGGTCGCCGTCGTCGCAGCTCACCGGAGAACCGGTGCAGTTGCAGTTCACATCGAGCACATCGCCGGTAGTGTTGGGGTTGCCGTCGTCACAGCTGCTGCCCACCGTGCCGTCCACGCCGGGGCACAGGTCCGTATTGTTGGCCACATAGCCCACGGGCTGGTTGCAGGTGTATCCCGCTTGGCTGTCGTTCGGGTCGCCAAGGCCGTCACCGTCTGCATCCGCATACCAGGTGGTCGGCACGTCAGGGTTGCCGCAGCCGCAGGCGCCCGGGCTGGTCTTTGCACCATCATTGGGGCAGCCGTCGTTGGCGTCGCAGGTGCCGTCGAAATCGGCGTCCTGGAAGGTGTACACGCAGGTAGTGCCGTTCCAGGTGTCCGTGGTGCAGGGATCGCCGTCATCACAGCTTACCGGGGTTCCCGTGCAGTTGCAGTTGGCGTCGATCACATCGCCCGTGGTGTTCGGGTCGCCGTCATCACAGGCGGTGCCGGGTTCAGGTCCGCCTGCGCACAGATCGAAGAAGTTGCACGTACCGTCCCCATCGGCGTCGTTGCAGTTCAGCCGGTAGCTGATGCCGCAGCCGTTGATGCTCGTGAAGCGTATGAAATAGGTGCCTTGCGCCAAGCCAAGGTAGGTGATCGGGGTCTGCACGGCGGTATGGTTCGCCCCGACCGGAATATCCTGGTAGGCCAGTTGCCCTCCGTTGCCGTTGTACAGGTAGATCCTGATGGTGCCTCCTCCGCTGTTCTCCGCGTTCACCGTGAAGGAGATGTTGCCGACGGCAGCCAGGAACAGTTCGGCATAGTCGTCATTGTCCCCGGTATGGGCGAAGTTCAGATGGCCGTTGGCGCTGGATGAATCGGGGTTCACCGTCACGGCCTCGCTGAAGCTGCTGTTCGGCTCAGGGTCATTGCCGAAGACCGGCGGGACCACCTCATACTTCAATTTGTAGCTGATGCCGCAGCCGTTGATGCTGGTGACGCGCAAATAGTAGTTGCCCTGCCCGAAGCAGTCCACCACGGCCATGGTGGTATCATCATCGTTGTTGGCGCCGGCGGGCGCATCGAAATAGTAGATCTGGCCGCCGTTGTTGTTGTACACATAAACGCGTACCGCGCCATCCGCTGCAGGCACGCGTTCGGCCAAAAGGGTCATTCGCAGGGCGCCATCACCCGGGGTTTGCACATAGTAGTAGTCGTTGTTGTCCCCGTAGTGGTTGAAGTTCACGTGGCCTTCGGCAAACGTGTTCGGCGCCAGGAGCGGATTGGCCGCGGCTTGCCCTAAGTCGTTGTTGGGCTCTTGATCGGTGCCGTACACCGCAGGCAGCAGGTCGTACTTCAACCGGTAACTGATCCCGCAGCCATTGATGCTCGTGGCCCGCAGGTAATAGTTGCCCTGCCCGTAGCAGTCGAACTGGAACACGGTGGTGTCATCGTCGTTGTTTCCGCCCACTGAGGCATCGTAGTAATCGATCTGGCCACCTCCGGAGTTGTACACATACACCCGTAGCGCGCCTGCGGCCGCCGGTACGCGCTCGGCGATGGTGGTTACGCGGAAGGAGCCTTCCGCCGGCGTGGAGATGTAGTAGTAGTCGTTGTTGTCACCGTAGTGGTTGAAGTTGATGTGCCCCTCGGTGAACGTGCTTGGTGGCAACAAGGGATTGGCCACGGCCTCCGCGAAGGTGTTGTTCGGCTCCGTGTCGTTGGCGTACACCGCGCCCGTCATGGCGTACTTCACCTTATAGCTCAGGCCGCAACCGTTGATGCTCGTGGCACGCAGGAAGTAGCTCCCCTGTCCGTAGCATGTGAAGGAGGCCACTGTAGTGTCGTCATCCCCGTTCGCTCCGGTGGTGGCGTCGAAATAGTCGATCTGGCCTCCACCGCCGTTGTACAGGTAGACCCTGACGGCCCCGGCACTGGCGCTGGCATTTTCCGCGATCATCGTTACCGTGATCGTCCCCTCCACCGGTGTGGTGATGGAGTAGTAGTCGTTGTTGTCACCGTAGTGGTTGAAGTTCAGGTGGCCTTGTTTGAAGCTGTTGTGGGCCATGGGCAGCGCCGTGCCGGTATCATCATTGGGCTCATTGTCGTTGGAAAATACCGGTGGGGAGACCGAGTAGCTCAACCCATAGGCAACGCCGCATGGGCCAATGCTGGTTACACGCAGGTAATACAAGCCTTGGCCATAGCAGGGAATGGACTGGGTGGTGGAGGTAGGCGATCCGGAGGGGCCTACCGGCGCATCGAAGTAGTTGATCTGGCCGCCCGAGCCGTTGTACACATACACGCGCACATTGCCCGTGCCCGGCGCGTCCGCGCTGATCGTAATGTTGATCTGGCCGTTGCTCTCCGTTTGGATGCGGTAGTAGTCATTGTTGTCGGCATCATCGTACAGGAAGTTCACTTGGCCCTCCGTAACGGTGTTTGCCGCCAGCAATGGATTGTTCTGGGCGTCCGTGAAATTGTCGTTCGGTTCCGTGTCGTCGGCGTAGGTGGGTGCCGCGCGTGATACGGTGAGCTGGTAGGTGTAGCACGCTCCGCTCAGGGGGCTTGCACGGAAATAATACAGGCCCTGGCTCACGCAGTTGAACGTGCTGCTGTTGGCAATGGGAATGCCATTGGGCCCGGTGGAATGATCGAAATAGGCGATCTGTCCGCCGCTGGAGTTGTACACATAGATGCGCAACGAGGCGGCGCCAGCGCCGGAGTTGGCCGCGTTCGTCAGAATGGAAAGGCTTCCGTTCTGGCCCAGGTTCAAAGCGAAATAGTCGTCACTGGTGCCGCTTACGCAAGGCGCCCCCCCGATGTCACCGGACATTGGGGCGCCCAAGCTGATCGCATTGGCCTGCCCGAAGTTATCGTTGGGTTCACTTTCCGCTTGGCCATGTGTACAGATCGGCACGGCGATCGCCAGTGCGTAGGCCAGTAGTCGTTCGTGGTGTTTCATCGTTCCAGGGTAAGGGTTGGTAAAGCCTGTCGATCCTGTATCGAACAGGTGGGTTGATCGTGAACGGGCAAGGGAACCATGCCTCGTGTTGGACGGCAATGGCCGAACAGTTTCCCACGAGCGTCGGGGCAGGGGTGCTATTCCCCTTGCTGACAGCCTGCCTCCTTGTGTGCTTGGCTCCACGCATGATCGCCGGTGCTAGTGATCCGGCCTAACAAAAGGAAGAAGATCAACCTCTTGCCGCAATCCCGAATTATGGGGATAGCCCTTGCCCGCAGGCTTGCGGATGGGGAACAGCCGCCCGCTGCACTTGGCCTGAAAAAGAAATCGTCCCTTCCGAGATCTCGGAAGGGACGGTCCTTTTGTAATTCGCCGATCGCACCGGCGCTTGGCCGACCGGTGCGGCGATCAACCTATCGCACGATGCTCAACCGCTGCACGGTACGTTCATCATTCACGGTGATGCAGACCATGTACACGCCCGTGGCAATGCCTTCGGGCAGTTGCAGCAGGGTACTGAAACGCGCACCGCTATTGGTGAATGCCTCGGCATGCACCTGCTTGCCGTAAACGTCCAGCACTTCCACGGCGATCCGTTGCGACGGGTCCGCCAAGTGTTCGATCTCCAAATTCACCACGCCATGGTGCGCGGGGTTGGGCCACAGCTGGGCATGCTCCAAGGCGGGCACCAGGCGGCCGCCCAGCAAGGCGTTATTGATGGTGATGGTGCAGGTGCTCGGGCAGAAGCCGGTGTACAGGCCGTTCACCTTCACGTTCACCTCCACGTTATAGGTGGAGCCATCGACCAAGGGCGGTGCCACGGAACCGTCCCACGACAGCCCGAGGATGTACGTGGGGCGGCTGAAGGTTTCGTCATAGCCCTCATCGGCGTTGAAGATGCGGAACTGGTACTCCGTGGCGCCCACCACGGGAATGGCGTAGATGTAGCTGTAGGGCGAATTGAAGGCACGTTCCTCATTGCAGGAGTGGCCGTAGGCCGGTGCGGAGATCAGCTCGGAACAGGTGAGCACCTGTGCAATGTCCAGCCCCATTTCGCAACCCGTGCCAAAGTGGGCGGTTTCCACGGGGCCTGCCACGTTGCTGCGCACACGGGCGAAGTACTTCACGCCCGGGACCAGCGGGTTGGTCACCATTTCATTGAAGATCACATAGTTGTGGCTGGTGGTATGCCGACGGATGAAGCCCGCATCCGGATCGGAGAATTCGAACTGGTACTGGTTGGCTCCGGTAACCTTGTTGCAATACACCTTGTTGAGCAGGTTGTTGGTGAAGATGCCGCATTCGGTGGAGGCGATGTCCGCAGGCCCGTCGGGCAGGCAGAAGCTGTGGCTGCTGCCATAGCCGGGGGTTGCCGAGGGGGAAGCAGGCGAAACCGTGCCAGAGGCAAGATCGTCGCGCAGGAGCAGCCCGTTTTGTCCGTTGCGCAGTTCCCAGCCGCCGTTGGCGATACCGTCGCCGAAGCTGTCCATCATGCGGAACCCGTAACAGGCATCTCCCGGCTCACCGCTCAGGCACACGGGCATCACCACCGTGGTGTTGTTGTCGGCTGCCGTAAGCGATTGGGAGACCAGCACGTTGTTGTTCACGTCGGTGATCTGCCAGCTGAGCTGGTCGGCATTGGCGTCGGTGGTGATGTGCACCATCACTTGGTTGCCGCCGCAACTGCCCATGCAGGTGCACTGTGCCGATACCACATCATTCGCCGTGAGGGGGTTCCCATCGTTGCATGCCGCGCCGATGTTCAGGCCCAGCAAGGGGCAATCATCGCCGTTCAGCTGGGCAATGCGCCCCACGCTGTTGGAGGCGAAGGTGGTGAAGCCGCCCCCGGCAAGGATCTTCCCGTTGGGCCGCACGGCCAGGGCCCAAATGCTGCCGCCGCTGGCGCCTGCACCGCTGCTGAATCCGGCGTCCACTCCGCCGTTGGTGTTGAAGCGGGCAATGCGGTTGTGCGTATAGCCGTTGGCCATGGTGAACGACCCGCCCACCAAGATCTTGTTTCCTCCGTGCAGGGCCAAACGGCGGCCCACGGCGCCCGAGATGTCATACAGCCCGCTCACCGGATAGAAGGACGCATCCAAGGAGCCGTCGGCATTGGTGCGGGCGATGCGGTTGCGCGAGGTGCCGTTGTAGTCGCTGAATTCACCGGCGATCACCACTTTGCCGTCGTTCTGCAGCAGCACGTCCCAGACCGGCGCATTGCATCCGGTGCCGGGGTTGAACCCGGTATCCAACGTGCCATCGGCGTTAATGCGGGCCAAGCGGTTGCGTGCCGTTCCGGCGTAGGTGGTGAAACCGCCGGCAAGGATCACCTTGCCATCGGGCTGCACGGCCATGGATTGTATGTTGCTGTTGGCACCGGCGCCGGGATTGAACGTGCCATCCACACTGCCGAAGGCATTGAGGCGTGCCACCCGGATGCGGGAGGAGCCGTTGACGGTGGTAAAGATGCCGCCGATCAAGATCTTGCCGTCGGGCTGAAGCACCAGGGCATCCACGCGTTGGTTGGGCCCGGTGCCCGGATTGAACCCCGCATCCAAGGTGCCATCGCTGTTAAGGCGGGCCACGCGGCGGCGGTTGGTGCCGTTGTAGGTGGTGAAATTGCCTGCGATGAGGATCTTGCCGTCAGGTTGCAAGGCCACCGCCGTAACGAGCGCATTGGCGCCCGCGCCCGTGTTGAAGCCGGGATCTGTGGAACCATCCGCGTTCAAGCGCACGATACGGTTCGCCACCGCGCCGTTGAAGTTCAAGAAATTGCCCACGGCCACGGCCTTGCCGTCAGGCTGCACCACAATGTCGCGGATCACGTTGTCTGCTCCCGTGCCGGTATTGAACCCCGGATCAAATGATCCGGTTTGGCCCACGGCCGGGCCGCACACGGCAAGTGCAGTACACAAGGAAAGTATGGTTTGCTTCATGGGTAAAAGGGGGTTAATGATCTCCCTTCCGGCAACGGCCAGTGCCGCACGGAACTCATAGGGAGAGGGGTTGGCCAAATGTAAAACAACATTCCATAGCCGATAAAACGGAATATTCATGCCCCGTCCTCAACGCCCGCAGGCGATTGCACCAAGATCCCGCACGGCAAACTATTCCGCCCCGGGCAGCACCTTCCATGTTCCGGCCCATGGACAGGTACGCGGTGATCGATCAGATCACACGGCCGCGACCACACGTTTCAACTTTTCCCCCACCTCCCGGGCCAACCCCGCCAGTTCCGCGTTGCGGATGGCCATCATGGAGGCTGCCGGGTCCACGGCGGATACTTCCACCTGCCCCGGGGCAAGCTCCTGCACCACCACGTTGCAGGGCAGCATGGTGCCGATATGCGGCTCGGCCAGCACGGCCCTGTGCGCAAAGGGCGGATTGCAGGCCCCGAGGATCTTGTATGGGCGGAAATCCACGCCCAGCTTGTTCTTCAGCGCGGCCTGCATATCGATCTCCGAAAGGACGCCGAAGCCTTCCTTCTTCAGTTCATCCGTGACCTTGGCGATCGCGCTGCCGAAATCCAGCTGGAGGGTTTTGGAGAAATGGTAGCTCATGTCCCAAAGGTCGGACTGTGCCGGATGAATTCCTGTGACCTTGGTCACCGTACGGCAAGCACCGCAGCCATCCGGCATTCGTTTGGCCAAGCGGGCCATGCACCGTGCCAGGACCGGCACTGCACACCCTCGCTTGGCAATTCCACCTTCACGCCCTTCCGCGGCCGGAAGCGCTCATGGCCCCGTGTTGAGCAATTTACAGGTGTATGCCCGTTCCCCTGCCAAAATGCGCAACACCACCATGCCACTGGCACCGGTTGCGGGCAAGTGCAGCCTGCTGCTTCCAGTCGCCATTGTTTCCCACGTTGCCCCGGTGGTGGGCAATTCCCTGCCCCACATGTCGGTAAGCTGCAGCTCTGCGGATGACGACATGGCCACTGGCACCTGCACCATGAAAGCACTGCTCGAGAAGGGCAATTGGGTACACCCTGGGCTTGGCCCTGCAGTTGGGCCATGAATGCCAATGGTTCCGCAATACACGGTGCGCACCACCGGGAGCGGGGATTTGACCACGGAGGCAGGTGTTGAAGTGATCGTAACCGCCGATTCCACCAGTTCCATCGGATGGGTGCCAATTGTATCTTCCAGGATCCATCCCGGCCATTGGATCAAGGGCGTGCAATCGGCCGTATCCGGGTCAAAGCAGGCCACGGTCAGGTCCGTGGGGGTCCATATTCCACTGGTGGCATACCACAGGTCGGGCTGGGGGCCGGCCCATAACTGTCCCCAATATTCGCCATGCAGCCTGGTTGACGAAAGCAACTCCCCTTCCGCATTGAGCTTGCTGACCAAGGCGCTGTTGCCTAACCCTCCGCCATGCAAGAAGAGCCATCCGCCGTCCGGCAGGAAGGCAATGTCCCCAATGTTTCCAATGTTGTGCCGCCGGAACTTGATGGTGTTGCCCATGGTGTCCATCTGCAATATGCCGCCGTTGTGGCTGTAGTCATTTCCGTCCCAGATCGTGGCGAAGGTGCCGTCCATGAACGTCTTGATCAACATGGGCACATTGCTGTTGATCGTGACCTGCGGGCCGGTCCGGGCCCACTTCAGGTTGAGCAAAGTGTCCAGGCACACCACGGCCAGCACGGGTGTATTCTCTCGAAACGACCTGCCCGCAAGCAAAAGGTTGTTCCGGCCTGCAAATTCAGCAACCTCGATCTTCAGGTGCAAGCTGTCATTCATAAAGCTCTTTTGGGCAAGGATGTTGCCGTGCAGGTCCATGCGCTGTACGCTGGGGTCGCCAGGTAGCCACTGGCCCACATCCTGCGCCCACGGTCGGTAGAATATGCCCCGGGATAGCGCACCTTCGGCGATGCGGAACATGGTGTTATCCGAGTCCGACAAGACGAATGAGCCTAACGTCTCTCCGGAACGGCTGATCCTGAGCCCACCGCTCCATGTCTGCACAAACATGGAACTGTCCGGCAGCGTCCATGCCTTGATGGGCGCTCCCATCCCCAGGCCCGAGTACTCCACACCCTCCAGCAGGGTTCCGGCGGAGTCCACATGGATCGCTGCCATGGCTCCGGTTCCATTCGCCTTGAACACCCAAAAGCCCTGCCGGTCATCCCTTGCCGCAGCATACACGCCGGGGCCATACCCCACGCCAAGCGCATACCCCGCATCAAACGTGGGCTGCGCAATGGCCGAGGTGCTGCATACCTGTAGACCGGCCATGGCAAACAAGGTCCATTTCATCATCCCCTCTCCGTTGTTGTGGTGGAAGGTACCCGAACAGCCGTGCCGTCGGGATGCCACTTCCATGCAATTTCAGATCATGATATACCGGTCTGACCAGAGCACGGGCGGGTACGGACCGTGGCATTGCCGAACCTTTTTACGCCTCCACCGCGTATCGGTCCCACAAAAACCAGCGTCCTTCCATCATGGACCGTTCCGCCGCCTTGCCCAACAACGGGATCTTCAGCACTGCACCGGCACACGCAGGCCGGCGCGAACACATCGGCAATACCTTCGCGGCCATGGCCACGCGCCACGACGCACGCGCACACATCGACCTCAGCTTCCTCAGCGGCCCGCGTTCGCGCTGGAAGGAGTTGAAGACCTTGGTGAAGATCGCCCAGCAGTTCTTTTACGGCTTCCGCAAGTTGCACTATGTGGGGCCCTGCGTCACCTTCTTCGGCAGTGCCCGCTACCCGGCGGACCATCCCTACTATGAAACCACCCGTTCCATTGCGCGGCGCGTGGGGCGCGTGGGCTTTACTGTAATGACCGGCGGAGGCCCTGGCCTGATGGAGGCCGCCAACCGGGGTGCCAAGGATGTGGGGGCCAAGAGCGTGGGCTGCAACATCGTGCTGCCCCAGGAACAATATGCCAATCCGTTCCTGGATGTGAGCCTCACCTTCGACCACTTCTTCGTGCGCAAGGTGCTGCTGCTCAAATACAGCATCTGCTTCGTAGTGATGCCGGGCGGTGCGGGCACCATGGACGAGATGTTCGAAACCGCCACACTGATCCAAACGGGCAAGGTGAAAGGCTTCCCGATCGTGCTATATGGAAAGGAATTCTGGGCGCCCATGCTGCGCCAGTTGGACCTGATGGTGGAAAAAGGAACCATCAGCCCGGGTGAAATGAAATTCATCCACGTGGTGGACAGCGTGGAGGAAGCCACCGAGGTGCTGCAGGAGCAACTGGTGAACATGTGGCAGCAGCGCAAGGGCAAGGGGGCCGACCTGCCGGGCTGGTGGTTCCTCAACCAGCCGATCAAGGGCAAGAATTTCCACCAGCGCAAGGCTTCCTGATCACGCCCCGGGCCAACCCCGCAGCGCGGCCAGCACCACGGCATAGCGCGCCGCCTTGCCGATGAACATCAGGGCCAGCACCGGCCAGAACCGCACGCGGAACAAGCCCAGCGCAAGGGCCAAGGGGTCGCCCAGCACGGGCAGCCAGCAGAACAGTGCGGCCCACGCACCGAAGCGCTGCACCTGGTCCTTCCACCGCTCGCCTTTTCGGGGATCCACGCGCAACCAGCGCATTAGCCTGCCTTGCGGCAGCCAGCGACCGATGGCATAATTGCCCAGGCCTCCCAAGGTGTTTCCTGCGGTTGCGGTGGCCAGCAAGGCCATGGTGCTCCACGGGCCCAGGGCCATGGCCGCCAACAAGGCCTCCGAACTGAAGGGGAACACGGTTGCCGCCAGAAAGCAGGCCAGGAACAGCGCGGGCAAGCCGGCCTGCGATAAACCGCTGAAAAGCTCCATGGTGCGTGCCGCGGCGAAGATCGGCACGGGATCGGCTCAGCCATGGTAAATTGCCACGCCATGCGGCACTTCCTCCTGCTCCTCGCGCCCTTTGTCACCATCGGAACACAGGCCCAGGTCACGGGCTACCAAGGCAACTTGGGCGGCACCATCGGCATGGGCATCCCCACGGGTGAATTCGCCGATACCTGGGGCCGCAACATGTTCGCATGGGGGGCGCATGCCACCCTGCCCTCGGCGCTGCTGCCGTTCCAGTGGGGCTTCGCCTTCAACTACGGGGTGATGGGCAACCAGCATTTTACGGTGCCTGTTGCCTTGCCTGAGCTCTCGGCCACCGAAGGCGACCTGGCCGTGCGGGCCAAGGTGCTCAGCTACCACCCGCTGCTGCGCTTCAGTCCGCTCAAGGGCAACGTGCGCCCATACGTGGACGGCATGGCGGGCTTCCGCCAGTTCACCACCAAGAGCAGCGTCAGCGTGGACGGCCTCCAAGAGCCGATCCGCAGTGAGCGCAACGCCAACGACTTCACCCTGAGCGCAGGCTGGGCCGGCGGCGTGATGGTGGACTTGGGCGGGGTGGGCTACCTCGAAGCCCGGGTGGAACGCTTCTACAGCGGCAAGGCCAGCTATGTGGACCCCGCCTCCTTTGAAGTGGACAATGCCGGCAACTTGAACTTCAGCGTGCTGGAGAGCAACACCGACGGGGTGAACGTATTGGTAGGCATCGGCCTCCGCTTCTAGCTTGCCTAAAGGCCCCGGAGAGCGCACCCATCGCGGTTGCGTGGATCACTGGTAACCGTTCCTTAACACCGGATCAAGACCGGGGCAATCCACGCCTTGGACTTTTGCGCCCACGTTCAGGCCACCCTATCCGGCCGGGCGCAACGATCCATGATCCGCAAACTCATCCTTTTCCTGGGCCTGCTTAGTTATACCGGCGCCATGGCCCAGCAAGGCACCATCACCGGGCTGGTGCTGGCCCTGGAAGAAGGCGTACAGCAGCCGCAGCCCTTCACCAGCGTGGCGATCAAGGGCAGCACCGTGGCCGCCACCACCGACCTCGACGGGCGCTTCAGCCTGATCGCCGCACCGGGCACGCACACCTTGGTGGCCAGCCAAATGGGCCATGCCAATTTGGAACGCGAGGTGGTCCTGGGCAACGCCTCCACCGTGCACGTGGAACTGCTCTTCGCCGAAGGAGGCCTGCAGATGGAGACCGTGGAGGTGGTGCGCGAGCGGCGCATGGACACGGAAGCCGCCGTGGTGCTGGCCGTGCGCAACAGCGGACAGGTGGCCAACGGCGTGGGGCGCCAGCAGATCGCCAAGGGCCAGGACCGCAGCGCAGCCGACGTAGTGAAGCGCATGCCGGGCATCACCATCACCGACGGCCGCTTCGTGATGGTGCGCGGCCTGGGCGACCGGTACAACAGTGTACTGCTCAACGGCGTGAGCGCTCCCAGCCTGGAGCCGGACAAACGCGCCTTCAGCTTCGACCTGCTGCCCAGCGGGGCACTGGACCGCATGATGGTGTACAAGAGCGGCGCCACGCACCTGCCCGGCGAATTCGCGGGCGGGGTGATCGAACTGGCCACCATGGGTGTGCCGCAGGAAAACGAAGTGAAGGTGAGCGTGGGCCTGGGCATCCGCTCCGGCACCACCTTCAGCGACTTCCGGCAGGACCAGCGCAGCAGCACCGATTTCCTGGGTTTCGACGACGGCTCGCGCAAGCTGCCGTCCGCCTTCCCGGAACACTTGAATACGGTGAACGACGCGAACACCCTCGCCGCCTTGGGCCAGGCGTTGCCCAACACCTGGGGCTCCTCCGTGCAACAAGCCGCCCCCGACCAGCGCTTCGGCCTGCTGATCGCCCGCCGCATGGGCAAGCCCGATGCGCGCAACAGCTACGGCACAGTAACCTCCATCAGCCTCTCCAACACCAGCGCGGCGTGGACCGCGCAACAGTACAACTACAACGCCTATGATGCCGCGGCCGGACAGAGCGACACCATCTACACCTATACCGACCAGGAGAACGTACGCACCGCGCGGGCCAGCGTGATGCACAACTGGAGCGCCTTGCTGGGCACAGGCACCAAGTTGGAGTTCCGCAACCTCTTCATCCAATCCGGCGAAAACCGCACCACCGAGCGCACGGGGCGCAACTTGGAGGAAGGCTTCGACGTGCGCAACTACGCCCACCACTTCCTGCAGCGCACCGTGTACAGCGGCCAGCTGGCCGGCAGCCACGACCTGGCCAGCGACCGCACCGGGCTGGACTGGACCGTGGGCTACGGCCGGGCCTGGAGCCAAGAGCCCGACCTGCGGCGCGTGCGCACGGTGCGCAGCATCGGCTCCACCGATGCCCCGTACCAAGTGGTGATCGCGCCCACGGCATCCACCTTGGATGCCGGCCGCTTCTTCAGCGACTTGGACGAAAGCACCTGGACCGGCAAACTGGACCTGGACCACAAACTGGGCAGCGAGGAAGGCCGCGTGACAGCTACGCTACAAGGAGGCATGCTGGCCGAGCGCAAAGACCGCGCCTTTGCCGCGCGCTGGATGAGCTTCCGCAAAGGGCACAGCAGCCAGTTCGACCAATCCCTGGCAACCTTGCCGCTGGAGGAGATCTTCTCCGCCGCCAACATCAACGGCACCACGGGCTTCAAGCTGGAGGAAGGCACCAACCCCAGCGACAGCTACACGGCGGCCAACACCCTGCTGGCGGGCCACTTCGGCACCACCGTGCAATGGGCCAAACGCCTCACAGTGAGCGGCGGGGTGCGGGTGGAGCACAACCGGCAGGAACTGCACGGTGCCACCTATGGCGGCAACGCCGTGCATGTGAACAACCCCGTTACCAGCGTGCTCCCCTCGGTGAATGCCGCTTGGGACCTCAACGAGCGTTCCCTGGTTCGTGTGGCCTGGAGCAGCACGGTGAACCGCCCCGAATTCCGGGAGCTGGCCCCCTTCTCCTTTTATGACTTCAGCAGCAACAACGTGCTCTACGGCAACCCCGCCCTCACCACCGCCACCATCGGCAACCTCGATGCCCGCTGGGAGATGTACCCCGGCCTGGGCGAGGTGGTCAGCGCCGGCGTGTTCAGCAAGACGTTCCAAAGCCCGATCGAGCTGTTCTTCGTTCCCGGTGCCGGTTCGGGCGGCACCCGCAACTTCACCTACCACAATGCAGAGCGCGCCCGCAGCCTGGGGGCAGAAGTGGAAATACGGCGCTCGATCGCGGGGCTCTTCACCCAGGGCTTCCTCAGCCGCATGGGCGTGTTGTTCAACGGCACCTTGGTGCACAGCACCGTAACGCTGGGCCCGGATGCCGTAGGCCAGGCCAACGAGCGGCCCATGATGGGCCAGAGCCCCTATGTGGTGAACGCGGGGATCTACATGGCGGACAGTGCCTCGCGCATGCAGTGCAACCTCGTGTACAACATCCGTGGCAAACGCCTGCATGCCGTAGGCAGTGCGGGTACGCCCGACATCTACGAAATGCCCGCCGGCCAGTTGGACCTTACCATGGGCATGCGTTTCGGGGAACAGTTCCACCTGAAGCTCGGTGCAGCCAACGTGTTCAACACCCGCATCCTGCTGCTGCAGGACGGGAATGGCGACGGACGGACAACCGATGGGGACGAACTGGTGACACGCTATCGCCAAGGGGCCTATTTCAGCGGAGAGCTGAGCTATTCCTTCTGACCCGGCCTTCACCGGCCAACAGCCCGTTGGAGGCGCAGCCCGCCACGGGACCGCACCGGTCCCTGCGGGCTTGCGCATGCCGGGCCTGCAGCCACTGCCCTGCGCTCGGGTCAACCAATTGTTCACCCATCGCAACGATCACATAAAGCCTGCTTCACCCTGGGGCAAGATGCCGGTGGTGCCTTTGTGGCCGAAATGAAACCTGAACCGAAAACCAGAATGAAACCAACCCTGAACCGATCGTTCCTGGCCCTGTTGGTGGGCAGTGCCTTGATGACCTTCACCGCCTGCAAGAAAGACGAGGATGACGTTGTGGCCCCGGTGCCTCCCGGCGGCAGCTCCTTCACCATCACCGACCTGGGCAACAACATGCAGCGGGTGGAAGGCACCACTACGGCCAACTTCACCTTCAGTAACGACAAGCAGTGGCTGCTGCACGGATTCGTTTATGTGGCCGACGGCGCCACCCTCACCATCGAGCCCGGCACGGTGATCAAGGGCGACAAAAACAGCAAGGGTACACTGATCATCCAGCGCGGCGCGAAGATCCATGCGGACGGCACCAGCAGCCAGCCCATCGTGTTCACCAGCAACCAGCCGGCCGGCAGCCGCGACTACGGCGATTGGGGCGGCGTCATCATCTGCGGCCGCGCCACCAACAACCAGCCCGGCGGCGAAGCCCTGATCGAGGGCGGCCCCGAAGCCTGGTACGGCGGCACCAATGATGCCGACAACAGCGGCACCATGCGCTACGTGCGCATTGAGTTCCCCGGCATTGCTCTGCAGCCCAACCAGGAGATCAACGGCCTGACGCTTGGATCGGTGGGCAGCGGCACCACCATCGAACACATCCAGATCAGCCATTGCGGCGACGACAGCTACGAGATGTTCGGCGGCACCGTGAACCTGAGGCACATCGTGGCGTTCCGCGGATGGGACGATGACTTCGACACGGACAACGGCTACCGCGGCAAGGTGCAGTTCGGCATGTCGCTGCGCGATCCGGCCATCGCCGACCAGAGCGGCAGCAACGGCTTCGAGAGCGACAACGATGCGAGCGGTTCCACCGCCACCCCGGCCACCATGCCCGTTTTCAGCAACATCACCTTCTTCGGGCCGCAGATCGTGGAAGGCGGCAGCACCAACGCACAGTACAAGCGTGCGGCGCACATTCGCCGCAACAGCCGGCTGAACGCGTACAACACCGTATTCGCAGGGTATCCCACCGGGCTGCTGCTGGACGGCACTTCCACCGAGGCCGCCGCCACCGCCAACACCCTGATGATCCGCACCAGCGTGGTGGCCGGTTGCACTACGCCGCTGGCCGTGGCCTCCGGCAGCACGTTCGACATCGGCGGCTGGTTCAACACCGCCGGCTGGAACAACAGTGAAAACAGCGATGCCGCCGCACAGGGCCTTTCCATACCGATGAGCCTCACCGCTCCCGTGCTGCTGCCCTCCGGCGGCTCCCCGCTGCTCAGCGGTGCCGACTTCAGCGGCAACGCGGCCGACCCCTTCTTCCAGCAGGTCTCCTTCCGCGGTGCCTTCGGTACGGAGAACTGGACCAGTGGCTGGTGCAACTGGGATCCGCAGACCACGGCTTACTGATCATCCCGGCAACTGCCCGCCGCCCGTGGCCGCTCCCTCACCGGGGCGGCCACGCTTGCATACGGCCAATGGGGCCAACGATGCCCTTCAGGTCCGCCGCACAGTTCAATCTGCCTTGGGCAGCGTAAAGGAAAAGGTGGTGCCCTCCCCTTCCGTGCTCTTCACCGCGATGGTTCCGCCGTGCGCCTCCACGATGTGCTTTGCAATGGACAGGCCCAGGCCGGAGCCGCCCTCGCTGCGCGCCCGGCTTTTGCCCACGCGGTAGAAGCGCTCGAACAAGCGCGGCAGGTGCTCTGCTGCGATGCCCGGGCCGTCGTCGGCCACTTCCACCAGCACTTCCCGGCCCAGGTCGAACACCTGCACGGTGCACGCTCCCCCATCGCGCCCGTAGTGGACGGCGTTGCCCAGCAAGTTCTGGAACACCTGCGCCAAGCGGTCGCGGTCGGCTTGCACCCAGATCTCATCGCGGATGCCGTTGCGCAACTGCATGGCGCGCGCCAAGGCTTGGGCCCGAAGCCCATCGATCATTTCATCCACTACGGCCTTCAGCTCCATCCGCTTGGCCTGCACGGCGATGACCCCGCTTTCCAGGTTGGAGATCACGTCCAGGTCTTCGATGATGCGGATCATGCGGTCCGTGCCGTCACTGGCGCGTTGCAGGAAGCGGCGGTTCACCTTGGGGTCTTCCAGCCCTCCTTCCAGCAAGGTGAGGATGTAGCCTTGTATGCTGAAAGCCGGTGTGCGCAGTTCGTGGGCCAGGTTGCCGATGAACTCCCGGCGAAAGCGTTCCCGCTCGCGAAGGTCCACCAGTTCCTTGCGCTTCTCCTCGGCCCAAGCGGCCACCTGTTCATCCACGGCCTGCAACCCCGGCGCCGTGCGTTTGGCCGCATCGTTGCGCCCGCCCCGCGCCTCGTGCACGGTGCGGTGGATCAGCTCCACGCGTGCCTGCACGTAGCGCTGCACCAGGTACCAGGTGCATCCGCCCGAGACGAAGAAGGCCACCAGGGCAATGGCCAGTTGCTGCGGCACGCTCCCCAGGGGAACAGCCCGCATGGCCATGCCGGTGGCGCAGGCCGTGAAAATGGCCACCACCACAGCGATGCCAAGGGGTGCGCGCGGGGTCATGGCCGCGAAAATACCTGCGCCGCCCTGTGGCCGGCACCGTTCGGGTCCCGCTGGCCGAGACTTAACGTTGGGGCAACATCAGCAGGATAATTTTCGCCCTTTCGCCGCCGCATGCACGAGTTCGGGCTGATGGGATTGCTGATGCTGGCGGGCTCCTTGGGCCTGCTGGTGTTCGGCATGAAGCTGATGAGCGGCAGCATGCAGCAAGTGGCCGGCCCCCGGCTGCGCCAGGGGCTCGACGCCATGACCGAAGGCCGCTCGCGCGGCTTGCTCACCGGCATCTCCATCACCTTGGTGATGCAGTATTCCTCGGTGGTGTCGGTGATGGTGGTGAGCTTCGTGAACTCCGGCCTCCTCTCCCTGCGGCGGGCCATACCGGTGCTCATCGGTGCAAACATCGGCACCACGCTCAAGCTGCTGCTGTTCACGGCCGTGGGTTTCTCCGCGCTGGAGCTGCCGCAGGTGGCCTTGGCGCTCATTGGCCTGTCGCTGCCGCTGCTGCTGGCCCGCACGCCGCGGCTGAAGGCGGCCAGCGAGGTGCTGCTGGGCATGGCCCTGCTCTTTTTGGCCATCGGCCTGTTGCGCGAGCATGTGCCGCCACCATCGGCCAAGGCCATGGCGGTGCTGGGGGATTTCCAGGAAATGGGCCTGCTGTCGCACTTGGTGTTCACGGGCATCGGCGCATTGCTGGCCTTTGTGGTCCAGTCTTCCAGCGTGGCCCTGGTGCTCACCTTGGCGTTCTGCACCACGGGCATCATCGGCTTTCCGGCCGGTGCGGCACTGGTGCTGGGCGAGAACATCGGCACCACCTTCACTGCGAACATCGCGGCCATGGCGGGCAATGCCTGGGCGAAGCGCGCGGCGCGGGCGCACCTGCTGATCAAGTTGGTGGGCGTGGCCGGGGCTTTGGTGCTGTTCCGTCCGCTGCTCACGGGGGTGTCGGCCTTGACGGAATGGTTGCACGGGGCCGGTCCACGCACCGACGACGCCGCCATGCAATGGGCCCTCACCTACTGGCACTTGGGGTTCAACGTGGCCAATGGAGCGATCCTGCTCCAGTTCACGCCGTGGATCGAAAGGACCGTGGCCAAATGGGTGCCAGCAGGCAACACCTTGGATGAACGGCACCGATTGGCCTACCTGCAGGACCCCATGATGCCGTTGACCCCGGAAGCATCCCTGCTGGAAGCGCACAAGGAAGTGGTGAAGATGGCCAAGCTATACCAGCGCATGTTGGGCATGTTGCGCGACCTTCTGCTGAAGCCGGATGCCGAAGTGCGCGCCGTGACCATGCAGCGCATGGCGCGCTACGCCGCGATCTTCGGGCGAGTGGAACGCGAGCTGGACGGATTCCTGGCACGCACCGGCACGGAAGTGCGCGTAGAGGCCACGGCCCGGCGCATCCGTTCGCTTCATTCCATGGCGCGCGACCTGGAGCGCGTGGCCGCCGCCGCCCTGCGCATGGGCAAAGCCTTGGAGCGCCGTTCCGACCAACGCCTGTGGTTCGAACCCGCCCAACGGGAGATGGTCCTGCAGTTGTTCGACCTGCTGGACCGGGCCGCGCGCATCCTGGTGCAAAACCTGGAGGCGGAAGAAGGCAAGGCCTCGCTGGATGAGGCTGCCTTGGCCGACAGGAATATCCGTAGGCATTGCAGCCGGGTGCACCAGGAGCGCTGGCAGGACCACCACGCCCCGGGAACAAGTACGCGCACAAGCTTGGTACTTGCTGAATTGATGAGCAACGGGGAAGTGATCGGTGACGACCTGCTGCGGGTGACCGAGGCGTTGGTGGGCCGGCGCTGACCTTGGCAGGCGGCCGGACCCGGCCATGGCCCGTGTCAGGCCTCGAAGCGATAGCCCATGCCCTTCACCGTGCCGATGCGGTCGTCCCCGAGCTTTTCACGGAGCTTGCGAATATGCACATCGATGGTGCGGTCGCCCACGATGATGTCGTTGCCCCAAACGCGGGCGTAGATCTCATCGCGCAGGAACACCTTGCCCGGCTTGCTGATCAGCAGGGCCAACAGCTCGAACTCCTTTTTGGGCAATTGCAGCACCTCACCGTCCTTGGCCACTTCTATGCGTTCCAGGTCCACCCGGATGCCGTTGCACTCGATCACCTGGCGCCCGCCCCCGGCGTGGCCCGCGCGCTTCAGCAAGGCTTGCACCTTGGAAACGAACACCTTTGGCCGCACCGGTTTGTTGATGTAGTCGTCCGCACCCGCCTCGTAGCCGGCAATGTGCGAATAGTCCTCGGTGCGCGCCGTGAGGAAGGCGATCAGGACGCCTTCCAAACCGGGTGTGCGGCGCAGCTGCCCGCACACCTCCACGCCGTCCATGCCGGGCATCATGATGTCCAGCACCACCAGGTCGGGATGCTCGCGAACGGCGGCATCCACCGCCTCCATTCCGTTGCTGGCCACGCTTACCGCAATGCCTTCGCGCTCCAAATGGTAGCGCAACAGCTCCAAAATATCGGCTTCATCATCCACCAGCAATACTTTCTTGGCCATGGGCTATCGATCGGCGCCGCTGTTGCCGCGCGTTGCAAATTGACGCATTGCACGTTAAGTGAACATGAATTCATACGGCACCAAGGCCGTTGCAGGCGTCGTTCAGCCTAAGGCGGCCGGGCGGTCCGCGCCCCGCCAGCAGGGGCGCTGTTGGTAACCGTGCTGAAAAGCCGTGGAATACCTTGCGTTCACATGGCCGGATGAAGGGTAAACTTGCGCAACCCCAGAACCGGCATGGCTGAAGCCACCAAGCGCATAGAGCGGGCGCTGATCTCCGTATTCGACAAGACAGGCTTGGAGCCGATCGTGCGCGAGCTCCACCGGCGCCGGGTAACGCTTTGCAGCACCGGTGGCACCCGCTCGTTCATCGAGGCCATGGGCATCCCGGTGGTACCGGTGGAGGACATCACCGCGTACCCGAGCATCCTGGGCGGCCGGGTGAAGACCCTTCACCCGAAGGTCTTCGGCGGCATTTTAGGGCGGCGCGGGCTGGCGGAGGACGTGGCGCAAATGGAAGCCCATGCCATAGCCCCGATCGACCTGGTGATCGTGGACCTCTATCCGTTCGAGGCCACTGTGGCTGCCGGGGGGAGCGAACAGGACATCATTGAAAAGATCGATATTGGCGGCGTGTCGCTGATCCGGGCAGCCGCGAAGAACCACGCCGACGTGCTGATCATTCCGGCACAGCGCCATTACGCCCAAGCCTTGGAGATCATTGCCGGGCAGGACGGCGCCACCACCCTGGCCCAGCGCAAGGCCTTTGCCACGCACGCCTTCGCGGAAACCGCCCATTACGACCGGGCCATCCACGGGTGGTTCAGCGGCTTCGACCCCGATGCCATTGCACGCCCGGCCATCGGCAACCAGCCCGTCCATCCGTTGCGCTACGGCGAAAACCCGCACCAGCCCGCCAGTTTCCTGGGCGACCTGGACGGGCTGTTCGAGCGGCTGGGCGGCAAGGAACTCAGCTACAACAACCTGCTGGACCTGGATGCCGCGCTGGACCTGATCGACGACCTGGCCTCGGCATGCACCACCACCGCGGCGGGGCCCGAGGTGCCCTTCGCCATCCTCAAGCACAACAACGCCTGCGGAGCAGCGATCCGGCCCACGCTGTTGGCCGCCTGGGAAGCCGCTCTGGCCGGTGATCCCGTGAGCGCCTTCGGCGGGGTGCTCGTCACCTCGGCCACCCTTGACACGGCCACGGCCCAAGCCATTGACCCGTTGTTCTTTGAGATCATCTGCGCACCCGCCTTTGAACCCGGCGCCCTGGAGGTGCTGGAGCGCAAAAAGAACCGCATCCTCCTGCGCCGAAAGCAGGCATCCGTACCGCCCCGCCGCTTGCGATCGGCCCTCAACGGGCTGCTCTCCCAGCTGCCGGACCGGTTGACCGAACAGGCCGGCGACATGGAACCCGCCACGGACAAGGCCCCCAACGCCACCGAACTCCAGGACCTGGTGTTCGCCAACATCCTGGTGAAACACACCAAGAGCAACGCCATCGTGCTGGCCAAGGACCGGCAACTGTTGGGCAGCGGCACCGGGCAAACCAGCCGGGTGGACGCGCTCGAACAGGCCATCGCCAAGGCAGGCAAGTTCAACTTCAACCTGCGCGGCGCGGTCATGGCCAGCGACGCCTTTTTCCCCTTCCCGGACTGTGTGGCCATCAGTGCAACCGCCGGGATCACGGCCATCGTACAACCGGGCGGCAGCATCCGCGACCGGGAAAGCATCGATGCCTGCAACAAGCTGGGCCTCGCCATGTGCATCACCGGCAACAGACACTTCAAACACTGACATCCCCGCATGGGCTGGTTCAACAGTTTTTTCACCCAAGAGATCGCCATCGACCTCGGCACGGCCAACACCCTGATCATCCACAACGACAAGGTGGTGGTGGACGAACCGAGCATCGTGGCCAAGGACCGCACCACCGGCAAGGTGATCGCCATCGGCCGCCTGGCCCAGCAGATGCACGGCAAGACCCATGAGAACATCAAGACGGTGAGGCCGCTGAAGGACGGTGTGATCGCGGATTTCCAAGCGGCCGAGGACATGATCAAGGGCATGATCAAGATGATCAACCCGGGCCGCCAATTGTTCACGCCCAACCTGCGCATGGTGATCTGCATCCCCAGCGGCATCACGGAGGTGGAGAAGCGGGCGGTGAAGGACAGCGCGGAGCACGCCGGTGCCAAGGAGGTATACTTGATCCACGAGCCCATGGCGGCGGCCATCGGCATCGGCATTGACGTGGAAGAGCCCATGGGCAACATGATCATCGACATCGGGGGCGGCACCTCGGAGATCGCGGTGATCGCGCTGGGCGGCATCGTGTGCGACAAGAACATCCGTGTGGCGGGGGATGAATTCACCGACGACATCGAGGAATACATGCGCCGCCAGCACAACATCCTGGTGGGCGAGCGCACCGCCGAGCAGATCAAGATCGAGGTGGGCAGCGCCTTGGTGGAGCTCGATGAACCCCCGGCCGACTATGCGGTCCGCGGGCGCGACCTGATGACGGGCATCCCCAAGGAGATCACGGTGACCTACTCGGAGATCGCCCAAGCCCTGGACAAGTCCATCAGCAAGATCGAGGAGGCCATCCTCAGCGCCCTGGAAAGCACCCCGCCGGAGCTCAGTGCCGACATCTACCGCACCGGCATCTACCTGGCCGGCGGCGGTGCCCTGCTGCGCGGGCTGGACAAGCGCATCAGCATCAAGACCAAGTTGCCCGTGCACGTGAGCGAAGACCCGCTGCGCGCGGTGGCACGCGGCACGGGCATCGCGTTGCGCAACATCGACCGTTTCCAGTTCCTCATGCGCGAATAGGGACGGGCCGGGACCCGATCCCGCCGCCCCTCACGGTGAAGCAACAGGGCCATGCGCGACCTCTTCCGCTTCCTCTTCCGGCACCGGAACAACATGCTGTTCCTGGCGCTGCTGGCCTTGTCCATGTCCCTGCTCATCAATGGCAACATGCACCAGCGGGCGCAAGCCATCAGCAGCAGCAACGCCATGGTGGGGCAGCTCTACGCCTGGCGCAGCGAAGTGGCCGGCTATGCCGACCTGCGCGAGGTGAACCGCCGCATGGCCGCGGCCCTGGCCGATGCACGCAACCAGCAGTACGCAACACCCTTGCGCCAGGACACCGTGCACGTGGTGCGCGACACCGTACGCATGCAGACCTATGCCTTCATCACCGCCCAAGTGATCAACAGCACCGTGCACAAGGAACGCAACTACATCACCTTGGGAAGCGGTTCGTTGGCGGGTATTGCCCCGGACATGGGCGTGATCGGCATGAACGGCCTGGTGGGCATCGTGCGCGACGTCAGTCCGCACTTTGCGCTGGTCACCAGCGTACTCGGCAATGAATACCGCACCAGCGTGCAGTTGAAGCGTACCGGCCATTACGGCCTGCTGAGCTGGGATACGGGCGACCCGGCCACGGCCTCCATGACCGATGTGGCCAACCACGTACCGGTGCATGCGGGCGACACGGTGGTGACCCGCGGCAACGACAACATCTTCCCGCCGGGCATCCCGGTGGGCACCGTTACCGAGGTGCGCGAAGCGCCGGGAAGCAATTTCCACGACATTAAACTGCACTTGAGCGAGGACCTGGGCCGCACGGCCTATGTCCATGTGGTGATCGACCTGCTGAAAGCCGAACGCGACACCCTGGAGGCCAAGGCCGTGCGCCCATGACCAGCACCATCCGCCACCATATCCTCTCCTTCATCGTGCTGGTGCTCCTGCAGGCCTTGGTGCTCGATCATCTGGACCTGGCCAACGGGTGGGTAGTGCCCTACCTCTACGTGCTGTTCCTCATTGCACTCCCGTTCGATACGCCTCCGTGGGCCACGCTGCTGCTGGGTTTCGCCTTGGGCATGGCCATGGACTTCTTCAGCAGCACCCCCGGGATGCACGCCAGCGCCTGCACGGTGATGGCCTACGCGCGACTGCTGCTGCTGCGGATCCTCTCACCGCGCGAAGGGTACGACGCGGTGAAGCGGCCCACGGTGGCGCACATGGGCCTGAATTGGTACCTGACCTTTGCGGGCACCCTGGTGGTGCTGCACCACCTTTGGCTCTTCTTTGTCGAAGTGTACCGCTTCGACCACTTCTTCAGCACCTTCATCCGGGCGGTGATGAGCGCCGCGGCCACCCTGCTGCTCTGCCTGCTTACCCAGGCGCTCACCGCGCGCGAGGCCAGCTCCCGATGAACTTCGACGACCGCAAGTACGTGTTGGTGGCCGCAGTGGTCTTCATCTGCGTGGTCTTCATCCTGCGCCTGTTCTGGATCCAGGTGGTGGACGACAGCTGGGTGGCCCGCGCCGCCGACATCAGCGAACGCAAGGTCACCGTGTACCCCTCGCGCGGCCTCATACTGGACCGCCACGGCGAATTGCTGGTGGCCAACACCCCGGTGTACGACATCATGGTGGTGCCCCGGGAAGTGAAAAACCTCGATACCCTGGGGCTTTCACGCCTGCTCAACGTGCCGATGGACCAAGTGCGTGAGCGCTTGCAAAAGGCCAAGCAATACTCCATTTGGAAACCCAGCGAATTCGAGCGGCAGATCACCTCCGGGCAATACGCGGCCATCTCGGTGCACCTGTACAAATACCCCGGCTTCTACGCCCAAAGCCGCACCCTGCGCACCTATCCGCCCCATGTGGGCGCCCACATGCTGGGCTACCTCAGCGAGGTGAGCGCGCGCAAGGTGGAACAAGACCCCTACTACAAGCCCGGCGACGTGATCGGCGTGGGCGGCCTGGAGAGCTTCTATGAAAAGGAGCTGCGCGGCAAGCGCGGCGTGAAGTACGTGGTGGTGGACGTGCACAACAACGTGCAGGGAGCCTTCAAGAACGGGCAGTACGACACCTTGGCCCACGCCGGCAAAAACCTCTACACCAGCATCGACCTGAAGGTGCAGGAGCTGGGCGAGCGGCTCATGCGCAACAAGAAGGGCAGCATCGTGGCGCTGGACCCCCGGACCGGCGAGGTGTTGGCCTTGGTGAGCTCCCCCGCCTACGACCCCGAGCTGCTGGTGGGCCGCGTGCGCAACACCAACTACCGCGTGCTCCAGCACGATTCGTTGCGCCCGCTGTTCGACCGTGCCCTCCAGGCGCAATACCCGCCGGGCTCCATCTTCAAGCTGGCACAGGCCGCCATTGCCCTCCAAGAAGGGGTGATCACCCTGAACACGGGCTTCCCCTGCAACAAGGCCCTGGTGGGCTGCCACAACCACCCCTTCGCCGCCAGCGTGGAGCAAGCCGTGCAGTACTCCTGCAACCCGTACTTCTTCCAGGTGTTCAAACGGCTGGTGGAGCAGGGCCGATCGCCGAACCGGTTCGAGGATGCCGCTTTGGGCCTGGCCGAATGGAAACCCGCCATGGAGAGCTTCGGCCTGGGCCACCCGCCCAACCTGGACCTGCCCGCCGTGAAGGGCGGCAGCATTCCCGGGGTGAACTTCTTCAACCGCATCTACGGCGAAAAGGCGTGGGCCTTCAGCACCATCTACTCCCTGAGCATCGGGCAGGGCGAAGTATTGGTGGCCCCGGTGCAAATGGCCAACATGGCGGCCATCTTCGCCAACCGCGGCTACTACTACGACCCGCACCTGGTGCGCGCGATCGGCTCGCCGGACAGTTTGAACAAGAACGTGAAGCGCCACCATACCCTGGTGGATGACAAGTGGTTCCCGCCGATCGTGGAAGGCATGCGCCGCGTGGTGAACGAGCCGGGCGGCACGGCCCGCGCCGCCCGCATCCCCGGCATCACCGTGTGCGGAAAGACCGGCACCGCCCAGAACCCCCACGGCAAGGACCACGCGGTGTTCATCGCTTTCGCACCCATGGACGACCCCAAGATCGCCATAGCGGTATATGTGGAGAATTCCGGTTTCGGCGGCACATGGGCCGCGCCCATCGCCAGCCTGTGCATGGAGCAGTACCTTACGGACACCATCACCCGGCCGGACGTGGTGCAGCGCATGCTGGAGGCGGACCTCATCGCCACCGAGCGCGACTACGTGCCGTTCGTGAGCAAACGGCACAAAAGATGAACAGGGGCGAAGCCATCGTGCGCAACATCGACAAGCCGCTGGTGATCATCTACCTGCTGCTGATGGCCATGGGCTGGGCCAACATCTACAGTGCGGCCTACGACCCCGACCACGCCAACCTGTTCGACCGGGCGCGCGAGTACGGGGCGCAGAGCATCTGGATCTGCGTTTCGCTGTTGATCGGTGCCGCCATGCTGCTCGTGCGCGGGCAGTTCATCCGCGACCTGGCCTACCCGGTATACGGGTTCGTGCTGGTGCTGTTGGTGCTGGTGCTGCTGGTGGGCCGGGAGGTGAACGGGGCCAAGGCCTGGTTCGGCGTGGGCGGTTTTGGCATTCAGCCGGCCGAGTTCAGCAAGTTCGCCACCTCGCTGGCCTTGTCCAAGTACCTCAGCGGGCTGAAAACCCTGAAGGAGGTGCGCTCGCGCGTGGTGGCCGCCGTGCTCATCCTGCTTCCGGTGGGCTTGATCATGCTGCAGCCCGATACGGGCACGGCCCTGGTGAGCGGTGCCTTCGTGCTGGTGCTCTACCGCGAAGGGCTCTCGGGCAACATCCTGCTGCTGGCCATCATGGCGGCGATACTGGTGGTGCTTTCGCTGATCATGAAGGAGTCCGTCTTCACGGTTCCTTTCACCGATGTGCAATACCATGGCCAGTACTTGCTGATCTTCCTCCTGGCCGTCTTCAGCCTGTTGGCCTTCCTGTTCGTGCGCAAGTTCATCCTCAAGCACCGCCGCAAGCGCATCTATGCCTTCCTGCTCTTCGGCCTGCTGGGCTCGGCCGCCTTCATCAGCAGCGTGGACCAGCTGATCGACCGCATGCCCCTGCACCAGCAAACGCGCATCCGCGTGCTGCTGGGCCTGGAGTACGACCCCCGGGGCTACGGGTACAACGTGGAGCAGAGCAAAACGGCGATCGGCAGCGGCGGCCTCCTGGGAAAGGGATTCCTGCAGGGCACCTTCACCAAGTACAAGTATGTGCCCATGCAAAGCACCGACTTCATCTTCTGCACCGTGGGCGAGGAATGGGGGTTTGTGGGATCCACCTTGCTGGTGCTGTTGTTCGGGGCGTTGATCCTGCGGTGCATCCAGATCAGCGACCGGCAGCGCTCGCACTTTACGCGCATTTACGCCTATTGCGTGGGCAGCATCTTCTTCCTGCACCTGATGATCAACGTGGGCATGGCCATCGGGCTGGCTCCCGTGATCGGCATACCGCTGCCTTTCTTCAGCTACGGCGGCAGCTCCCTGATCGGCTTCACCATTCTGCTGGCCATCCTGGTGCGGTTGGATGCCGAGCGGCTGGAGGTGCTGCGATGATGCTGCCCCGGGATGCAGGCAGTGGCATGGATCGCTTGCCGCCATGCTGCCCGAAGGCGGGTGCGATCGCCTCATCGGCCACGTACGGACAGCAGCGCACCGGCCCCGCTGCGCTCCAAACAAAAGGGGCCGCCCCTGCGGGACAGCCCCTTTCGCCCAAGGCTTGGGAACCGTGATCAGTAGTACTGCGAGCGGTTGTCGGTCACGTCGGCCGCTTCCCGCAAGGCGTTGAACACCTGCCCGGCTGCGCGGTTGCGCACCCGGTCGGTGAGCATTTTCAGGTCCTCGGCACCTTCGGGCATGTCACCGGCCGGGGTGAGCGTGTTCATGCGGGCCACGTACACGGCCATCTCTCCTTTCATCGGGGCGCTCACTGCACCGTTGGCCAAGGCGAAGATGCCGCCGATGACGCGGGGATCGTTGTAGCCCCCGGGCAGGCCGTTGGCGCCGAAGTTCATATTGCCCGACTGCTGCACCGTGGCGCCAAGCTCCTTGGCCAACGCCTCCAAGTCGGTCTTGCCCTGCATGTTGGCCGCTAGGGTATCGGCCTTCATTTGCTTGCGCAGTTCCACGGTGAATTTTGCGCGCACGTCCTCCAGCTTGGGCACGCCGGCCTCGCGGATGCCGCGCAGGGAGCACACCACGTAGCTGTCGCCGCTGGTCAGCGGTTCGCTGCTGGGGGCGCCGGCCTTGGCATGGTTCACCCAGCTCACCACTTGTTCGGGCTCCTGGAGGCCTTGCACAAAATTCTGCCCGGCGCGCAGCTCCTCCACCGGGGTGAGCACGTAGCCCTTCTCTTCGGCTCCCTTGCGGAAAGCGGCCGTATCCGGGAAATTCAGGGAGAACTCATTGGCCGTTTTCCAAGCCGCCTTCATGGCTTGCACCGGGGCGATCTTGCGATCGATGGTGAGCACGCGGCGCTCTTGGCGCTTGCGCTGGCCCAGCACCTCCACAATGTGGTAGCCGTAGGAGGTTTTCACCACGGTGATGGCGCCCACGGGTTCATCGAAGCTGGCCGTGGTGAATTCGGGCACCATGCGCTGGCGATCGAACCATTCGTATACGCCGCCGGTGCTCTTGCTGCCGGGATCATCGGAGAACTGCGCCACCAGCGCCTCGAACTTGCTGCGGTCGCGCTTCACCACGGCCAGCAGGCTGTCTGCACGCTGCTTCACGGCCTGTTCCCCGGCGGGGTCCTTGCCTTGGGTGGTAAGCAGGATGTGGCGCACACGGGCCTCGTCCACATCGGCCAGTTCGGTCACCTTCACCAGCTTCAACAGGTTGCCCTCACGGAAAGGCCCTACCACCGTGCCTGGCGCGGCGTGGGTGATGAGCGAATCGTTGAGCTTGTCCGCCGTGCCCTCCTGGTAGGCGGTGGGCTGTGCCGAGCGGCTGTCCGCATAGGTCATCACCAGGGCGCTGTCGGCGCTGGCAGTGGAAGCGGCTTCAAAGTCGGCCTTTACGCTGGCCATGTCCGCCTGGGCGTTGGCAATGTCTTCCTGGGTGGGCAGCACGTTGAACTGCACGTAGGCGAAGGCACGCGAAGGGGTTTGGCGGTATTTGCGGTCGTTCTTGTTCGCATCGAAGAAGCGGCGCAGTTCGGCTTCGCTCACGGGGAACAGGCTGTCGGGCTGGGCGTCCAGGCGCTGGGCCACGAAGGCGAAATCGGCCATGGTGTTCTTGGCGGCCCACTCATCCTTGCGCTGGGCGCTGTTCACGAAGCAGCTCTTCTTCACCAGGTCGTTGTACTTGGCTTGGATGCGCTGGGGCACGAAGGTGCGCTTCTGCATGTCGAGCAGGGCGAGGTTGTTCTCCTGCACGTATTTGAAATACTGCTTGAGGCGCTCGGTGCTCACCTGGCCGGTGGCCGGGTCCATGAAGTTCTGGTTGTTGCGGAAGTCGGGCATGATGTTGTTTCCGAAGCGGATGTCATCATACTCCTCGCGGCTGATGGTGGTGCCGAAGCCGGCCTTGTTGGCTTCTTCGCTCAAGGTGAATTGGCGCAGCAGGTCGGTCCATACCCCGTTGCGCACCTGTTCCTGGAGGTTGTTGTCCACTGTGGTGCCGTTCTGGCGGTAGAGGTCCAACTGCTGGTCCACCAAGGCGGAGAACTGCTGGGTGCTGATCTCATTGCCGGCAATGGTGCCCACATTGAGGTTTTGCCCGCCGGACCGGTTGCCGATGAAATCACCTACCACGAACAGCGCCAAAGCCCCGCCCACAATGATCCCCAGCAGCGTTCCCCGCTCGCGGATCTTACCAATAACTGCCATTTACTTGTGCTTGAAAAGGGTGGCAAATATAGTCGGGTGGGCCATACGGGGTTGAAGCCCAGTTCACTTGCCCCAGAACAGCAGGCCTGGCCCGCACAAAGGCCATGGCCAGGCAGGGCTCTCCGGCGGGCAAATGCGGCCACCTCGCGCTGCCATATTGTCACCGATCGGGCGGCATGGGTACCTTTGCGCCCCTTTCCCATGAGCAAGAAGGTGTACATAGAGAGCTACGGCTGCCAGATGAACGTGAGCGACAGCGAGGTGGTGGCGAGCATTCTGGCCAAGCAGGGTTACCAAGCGGCAGCCAGCGCCGAAGAAGCCGACCTGGTGCTGTTGAACACGTGCAGCGTAAGGGAAAAGGCTGAATACACCGTGTTGCAGCGCATCAATGAAATGAACCGCCTGAAGGCGGGCAACAAGGAGCTGAAGGTGGGCGTGCTAGGCTGCATGGCCGAGCGCATGAAGGAGCAGCTGCTGGTGGAAAAGAAGGTGGTGGACCTGGTGGTGGGCCCCGACGCCTACCGCAGCCTGCCGCAGCTGCTGGACGAGGTGGGCAGCGGGCAGAAAGCGGTGAACGTGCTGCTGAGCCGCGAAGAGACCTACGGCGAGATCGTGCCGGTGCGGCTGAACAGCAACGGCGTCACCGCCTTTGTCACCATCATGCGGGGCTGCGACAACATGTGCGCCTTTTGCGTAGTGCCCTTCACGCGGGGCCGCGAGCGCAGCCGCGATCCGCAGAGCATTCTGGCCGAATGCCGGCAACTGGTGGCCGACGGCTACAAAGAGGTGACCCTGCTGGGCCAGAACGTGGACAGCTACCGCTGGAACATCGATGCGCGCGGCAACGTGAAGAACCCCGGGGAGCCGGTGACCGACTTCGCGGACTTGCTGGAAATGACGGCCACCACTTGCCCCGAACTGCGCATCCGGTACAGCACCAGCCACCCCAAGGACATGACCGACAAGGTGCTGGAGGTGATGGCGCGCCATGAAAACATCTGCAAGTACATCCACCTGCCGGTGCAAAGCGGCAGCAGTGCGGTATTGAAGCACATGAACCGCGGCTACGACCGGGAATGGTACCTGGAGCGCATCGCAGCCATCCGCCGCTACATGCCCGACTGCGCCATCAGCACGGACATCATCGCGGGGTTCTGCGGCGAAACCGAGGCTGACCACCGGGACACCTTGGACCTGATGGCCCAAGTAGGCTACGACATGGCCTTCATGTTCAAGTACAGCGAGCGGCCCAAGACCCTGGCCGCACGGAAACTGCCGGACGACGTGCCCGAGGAGGTAAAGGGCCGCAGGTTGGCCGAGATCATCGAGGCGCAAAAGACCAACTCCGCCAAGCGCATGGCCGGTTATGTAGGCCAGGTACACGAGGTGCTGGTGGAGGGCGTGAGCAAGCGCAGCGCCGAATTCATGTACGGAAGGAACACGCAGAACTCCGTGGTGATCGTGCCGAGGTACAGTACACAGTTCGTGGTTCGTAGGGCACAGGCCGCCATGGAGGACTGCCACCGTGCTGGCTCACGATCCTTCCCACCTACGAACCACGAACCACGAACTATTCAGGAGTGGCGCCCCGGCGACCTCATCCAAGTCCGCATCACCAGTGCCACCGCAGGCTCCCTGCAAGGGGAACCGGTCGCGCCGGTGAACGAACCCGCAATGCAGGCATGAACGTACAGCCCATCAAACAGCGCTTCGGCATCATCGGCGCCTCGCCCTTGCTGGACCGGGCCATCGAGATCGCGGCGCAAGTGGCCCCCACGGACCTGAGCGTGCTGGTGAGCGGGGAAAGCGGCAGCGGCAAGGAAGTGATGCCGCAGATCGTGCATGCCTTCAGCGCGCGCAAGCACGGCCCCTACATCGCGGTGAACTGCGGGGCCATCCCGGAGGGCACCATCGACAGCGAGCTCTTCGGCCACGAGAAAGGCTCGTTCACCGGGGCGCACGAGGCCCGCAAAGGCTACTTCGAGGTGGCCCACCACGGCACCATCTTCCTGGACGAGGTGGGCGACCTGCCCATGGCCACTCAAGTGCGCTTGCTGCGGGTGCTGGAAACCGGCGAATTCATCCGCGTGGGCAGCAGCAAGACGCAAAAGACCGATGTGCGGGTAGTGGCCGCCACCAATGTGAACCTGATGCAGGCCGTGCAGCGGGGCAAATTCCGCGAAGACCTCTTCTACCGCCTGAACACCGTGCCCATCCACGTGCCCGCCCTGAGGGAGCGGCCGGAAGACATCCACCTGCTCTTCCGCTGGTTCGCCCAGGAAGCCGCCGCGCGGTACAAGGCGCCGCCCATCACCCTCACCGATGAGGCCCGCCAAATGCTCGCCGCCTACCGCTGGCCGGGCAACGTGCGCCAACTGCGCAACCTGGTGGAACAGATCAGCGTGATCGAAAACCACCGGCAGGTGGAGGCCGCCACCTTGGCGCACTACCTGCCCAAGGAAAACAAGGCCTTGGTGCCGGCCACCGCGGCCGGTGGCGAGCACGCCAACGACACCGGCATCAACGAGCGGGAGCTGATCTTCAAGTTCCTGTTCGACATGAAGAACGACCTCAACGCCCTCAAGGAACAGGTGCACCTGCTCAGCAGCGGCGCCACCGGCATGAACCCGCCGCCCCCGGCGGCCTACGCCGAAAAACTCCTCTATCCCCTGGGCGCCGAGCCCGGCATGAGCATCCGCATGCCCGACGACCACAACGAGGACGTGGAGCACACCGAGGTGGAAGAGTCGCTGAGCTTGGAAGAAAAAGAACGCGAACTGATCCGCAAGGCCTTGGACAAGCACCGCGGAAAACGCAAAAAGGCCGCCCAGGAACTGGGCATCAGCGAGCGCACGTTGTACCGCAAGATCAAAGAGTGGAACATCGACTGAACATCCGGTGCGGGGCCTTGGCCTTGCTGCTGCTGGGCGGGTGCACGGTGAACTACTCCCTGAGCGGGGGAGCCGTACCTCCCGCGGCCAAGACCATCAGCGTGGCCGGCCTGAATGCACGGGCCCCGCTGTGCACGCCCCAGGCCGCACAGTCCATCACCGAGGCCTTGCGCGACCTCATGCAGGCCCAAACCCCGCTCAACCTCACCCAGCACGATGGCGACATCGCCTACCAAGGGGCCATCACAGGCTACGATGTGCAACCCGTGGCCATCCAGGCCAACGAAACCGCCGCCCTCAACCGGCTCACCATCACGGTGAACATCCAGTACAGCAACAAGGCCGACAGCAAGGCCAATGCCGACTTCACCGTATCACGCTTCGCCGATTACCCCAGCACACAGGACCTCGGCGCGGTGGAAGCCGCCTTGGTGAGCGACATCGGCAAACAGCTGGCCCAGGACATCTTCGACCGTACCTTGGGCAACTGGTAACCCCCTGTACCATGGACCGTGAGCGACTCGCCGAACTGCTCAAGCAGCCCGCACAGGTTGCCGGCCAGGACCTGGACGGCCTGCGCTCCATGGCAGAGCATTTCCCTTGGTTCAGCGGCGCCCGGTTGCTGCTGGCCGTGGGTGAGCAACGCTCCGGCAACATGCTGGCGCAGGAAGGTCACAGTGCACCTGCCGCACACCTGCCCTCGCGCCAAGTGCTGTACGACCTGGTGCATGACACCCCGCCTGAGCCGGTGCCCACGCGGTGGGAAATGCCGGAAGTACCGCCCCCACCTGTTCCACAAGCACCGGTACCCGGAGCAACGGCCATCGTGGCCATCGCACCGCAAACACACCCTGTTGCGCCTGCCGCCCCCCAGCCCGAACCGGTAGACGTCCCTTCCGAGGCTGCCCCCTTGGATGATTCCCCGGAACTTCAGCCCTGGCCGGAAGTCCAGTCCGGAGCCCTGCCGGTGCCCGCCCCTGAGCCTGTACCGGAGACAGCGATCATGAGCGATGAAGGCCCGGCCTCCGAAGCCGAGGCGCAAGAACGCAGCTTCCTGGACCGCCTGTTCATAGAGGCCGCCACCAGCAGCTACGACTTGGAACAATGGACGGCACCGGGCAAGGAGGAACCAACAACCGGGACCAACACGCCCCGGCAGGAACCGCCCGAAACAACCTGGACCGCAGAAGCCGCCATTTCCGCACCTCCGGATATCCCACCTTCCCCACCTGCTCCGGCGCCGCCGGATCCGAGGCGCCTGCGCTTCACCGACTGGCTGGACCAAACGGAAGCGCTTGCGCCCGCAGCGCCTCCACCGGCCACCTTGGGTCCAAGACCTTCCCTTGCCGTGGCCGCCCCGGCAACCGCATCGGGCACCACCTCACCCTTGGGTGCATCCGGCCAGGCACGCCCAACCCCGCCGACGGTTTCCCAAGGGGAACTGCTGGACCGGTTCATCCAACAAGCAGCCCCCCCGGCGCCAACGGAAAAAGCCGCCTTCTTCAACCCGCAAAAGGCCGCCAAACGCAGCCTTCAGGACGATGGCCTGGTGAGCGAAACCCTGGCCCGGATCCACGAGCAACAGGGCAATTTTGCCAAGGCCAGGGAAGTTTACGAACGATTGGCAGCCAAGCATCCCGAGAAAAGCGTTTACTTCGCAGCCCTTTCCAAGGCCCTTGAGGGCCGTTCGAACAAGTAGCAATGGTCGCGATCTCCATCATCATCATCATCCTGGCAGTCCTGCTGGGGCTGGTCGTATTGGCGCAAAACCCCAAGGGTGGCGGCCTGGCTGCCGGCTTTACCGGTGCCCAACAGATCGGCGGCGTGCAGCGCACGGCCGATTTTATGGAGAAAGCCACCTGGACCTTGGCCATAGCGGTCATGGCGCTCTGCCTGGTATCGGCCTCCTTGCAAACGCCCTCCGCCGTTGCCGACGACCTCGACGCGCCCATCATACTGGACGAGCAGCCCGACGCCAACGCGGCCACCGTGCCGGTGGACAGCGCCAATATGGCGATTCCCGGGCAGTAACCCTCTGGCAAGCACCTGGCCCGTTGTTTCCGCCGAGCGGCGGAAGACCAGGCGGCCTCCAAGCCGGGGTATCCGCACCTGCTGCGGGAACCCCAACTATGGATCCTCCTTGGTCCACAATTGCATGGTGAACCTCCTGGCAGCCGATCCGGATACAGCCAGCCTGTCAGCCACGGCCTGACAGTTGGGTCGTGCCTGCGTGCGCAACGGTCCTTTTTGGCAGTTCACCGCCCTTGGCATAGGAATGGCTGGGCGCGAGACCGCTACAACACTCAATCCAACAACAGAACATGGCGACCAAAGTGAAGCCCCTCGCAGACCGCGTGCTGGTTGAAGCCGCTGCTGCGGAACAGACCACCAAAGGAGGTATCATCATTCCCGATACGGCCAAAGAGAAGCCCCAGCGCGGCAAAGTCATCGCCATCGGCAACGGCCGCGTGGCCGAAGACGGCAAGGTGACCCCCCTGAGCGTGAAGGTGGGCGACGAGATCCTGTACGGCAAATACAGCGGCACGGAGCTCAACTTCGATGGCAAGGACTACATGATCATGCGCGAAAGCGACATCTACGCCATCCTCAACTGAGCCTCCCCGCAAACAACAGACAACTGACAACCGAACCAATGGCAGCAAAGAACATCCAATTTGAAGTGGAAGCCCGCGATCGCCTCAAGCGCGGGGTGGACCACTTGGCCAACGCCGTAAAAGTGACCCTTGGACCCAAGGGCCGCAACGTGATCATCGACAAGAAATTCGGTGCCCCCCAAGTGACCAAGGACGGGGTTACCGTGGCCAAGGAGATCGAGCTGAAGGACGCCGTGGAGAACATGGGCGCCCAAATGCTCAAGGAGGTGGCCAGCAAAACCGCCGACATCGCCGGTGACGGCACCACCACCGCCACGGTGCTGGCCCAGGCCATCGTTACCGCCGGGCTGAAGAACGTGGCCGCCGGCGCCAACCCCATGGACCTCAAGCGCGGCATCGACAAAGCCGTGGTGTCCGTGGTGGAAGAGCTCAAGAAGATGAGCAAGGCCGTGGGCGACGACAACGCCAAGATCAAGCAGGTGGCGAGCATCAGCGCCAACAACGACGACACCATCGGCAGCCTCATCGCCGAGGCCATGGCCAAGGTGAAGAAGGAAGGCGTGATCACCGTGGAAGAAGCCAAAGGCACCGACACCACCGTGGAAGTGGTGGAAGGCATGCAGTTCGACCGTGGCTACATCAGCCCCTACTTCGTGACCAACGCGGAGAAGATGGAGGCCGAGCTGGAGAACGCCTACATCCTGATATACGACAAGAAGGTGAGCACCATGAAGGAGCTGCTCCCCATCCTGGAGAAGAGCGCACAAACGGGCAAGCCCCTGTTGATCATCGCTGAGGACGTGGACGGCGAAGCACTGGCCACCTTGGTGGTGAACAAGATCCGCGGCTCGCTGAAAGTGGCCGCCGTGAAAGCCCCCGGCTTCGGCGACCGCCGCAAGGCCATGCTGGAGGACATCGCCATCCTCACCGGCGGCACCGTGATCAGCGAGGAGCGCGGCTTCAAACTGGAGAACGCCGAGCTGAACATGCTGGGCAAGGCCGAGAAGATCAGCATCGACAAGGACAACACCACGATCGTGAACGGCGCCGGCAAAAAAGCCGACATCACCGGCCGTGTGAACCAGATCAAGGCCCAGATCGAGACCACCACCAGCGACTACGACAAGGAGAAGCTGCAGGAGCGCCTGGCCAAGCTGGCCGGCGGTGTGGCCGTGCTCTACATCGGTGCCGCCACCGAGGTGGAGATGAAGGAGAAGAAGGACCGCGTGGACGACGCGCTGCACGCCACCCGTGCCGCCGTGGAGGAAGGCATCGTGCCCGGCGGTGGCGTAGCCTACATCCGTGCCCAGAAGGCCCTGGACAAGATGGAAGGCGGCAACGCCGATGAAACCACCGGCATCGCCATCGTGCGCCGCGCCGTGGAAGAGCCCCTGCGCCAGATCGTGGCCAACGCGGGCATGGAGGGCAGCATTGTGGTGCAAAAGGTGCGCGACGGCAAGGCCGACTTCGGCTTCAACGCCCGCACCGAGGAGTACGAGAACCTGCTCGCCGCCGGTGTGATCGACCCCACCAAGGTGACCCGCGTGGCCCTGGAGAACGCCGCTTCCATCGCCAGCATGCTGCTCACCACCGAGTGCGTGATCAGCGAGGAGAAGGAAGAGAAGGCCGCAGCCCACAGCCACGGCGGTGGCATGGGCGACATGGGCGGCATGATGTAAGCATCGCCCCGTAGCGAAAAGCGCAAGCCCCGGTCAGCCATGGCCGGGGCTTGTTCGTTGGGGCCTTCAACGTACCGGACAGGGTGCGGCGCTTACCGCGTACATCGATAAGGTCATTCAGCCGACCTCGGCCCCCGTCAATGGATCCATCAGCAAGGCCACGGCACCACAGAGGTTCTACCTGTTCAACCGGGCCCGAAGCATCGGGGGCCGCTCCTGTTGGAACGGCCCCCGCTATGGTCCGGCATTCGGCACTCCTGCCCACCTCACTTCGCCGCTTCGGCGGTGCGGCCGGACATGTACTTGCTCCACCAGGCACGCACTTCGTTCACTTCCTTGAGCTGGGTATCGCGCATTTCCGTCCACGTGGCATCGGAGGCTCCGCCCATGGCGGCCAGCGTACGGTCCACGCGTTCCAAGCCCTGCGCCAGTTCGGCGGCGCGCTGCTTGTTGGCGGCAGCCACCTCCTTGGCCACGGTGCCGTCCTTGAGCGTGGCACGCACACCTTCCAACTCCGTCGTCAGGATGGCGCGGATCCCGTTCATGCGGGCCATGGCATCGGTGCGTTCCTGGTTGCCCGTGAGCACCGTGCCGGGCAGCACCGCCCCGTTGATGTCGTAGCTGCCGTTGGGGTCCAGTTTGCCCAGGGCATCATAGCGATCGCCGGCCGGAACTGCACCGGTTGCATCCGCACCATGGGCCGACGCACCGGCCGTGCTGCCAGTCTGTACCGGTTTCGCGCCCTGCTCCCACAAGCTGGCTTGGGCAGCTTTCTCGGCCAGCACGCGTCGCGAAGCATCCTCCATGGTGCCCACTGAACTGCCGGAACCGGCTTTTCCATCGCAACCGCCGGCAATGGCGGCAACAACGAACAACGGGATCAACTGCTTACTGCGGCGGAGGCGGATAGGTGTCTTCATGGAGGAGTCGTGGGATGATCGGCGGTAAATGTAGGTGATGCGCCGATCCCTGGATCGGGGTGTATTCGTGCCGACCAGGCCTGGCACCGGAGTTCCGTGCCGCAACTGCCGGACCAAAGCGGGGCCGCTTCACGCCACCTGCCGGTTTTTGGCTTTGTGGTTTCGCCACCACAACGATCCGACCAGGACCAGCAAGGCGCCGGCCATCGCCCATGGCCACCAGGTGTGCCGGCCGGTTTGCACAGGGCCCACATCACCGGTAAGCACCAGCCCGGCCCAGTAGTACGGCAATGCCAGTTCATCCTGTGCCGCATCGAGGAAATCCAGCTTGGCCTGGCGCAGGGCCTCGTGCTTGGGCAAGCCATCTTCCAAATACTTGAAAAAGCTGTCCATGATCTGCGCGCTCACCTTTTCATCAATGCTCCACAGCGAAGCCACGAGGCTGGGGCAGCCCGCATAAGCAAAGCTCGAACCCAGGGAACGCACGCCCTCGCCGGGGTCCACCTTGCCGCTGCCCGATTCGCAGGCGGCGATCACCGCCAGTTGCGCCTTCAGGTCCAGCGCATAGATCTCGTAGGCATGCAGGTAGCCGTCGCCATTGCCATTGGTGCCGTCACCGTCTTTGCTGAGCACCAAGCGGGAGTACATGGGCGATGCCGGGTTCATTTCAGCATGGGTTCCGAGAAACAGGATGCCATGCGCGGAGGCCAGCTTGCGAAAGGCCTCCTCGGTGGCGGCACTGCCGGTGAGCACCGTGGAGGGACCGGCCTTGCCCAAGGCATTCGCTGTTTGCAGGGCGAACGGCTGGCGCACGAAATGCAGGTACCTGCGGTCCACCTCCGCGCTGTCGTGCACGTGGGCCAGGTAAGCTTGTTTCACGGGGTCGGTGAAGCCAGGTGCCATGGCCAGCATGCCCTTGGCACGGCTTGGGGCGCCATCGGCAAACTGTAGGGCCGTGGTGGCACTGAGCAGGTAGGCCATGGTGTAGCGTCGGATCAGCAAGTTGTCCTTCAAGTGCTCTACCCCGGGTTGTGCCAAGAGCGTCTCAAAGTTCACCTGACCGAGCGCCCCATCGGGGATGATGAGCAGCTCCTGCGCGGAGAGCCGATCGGCCAGCGGTGCAAACACCATGGCATACAGCCGGTAGGCGCTGCTGCAATACGCATCTGCATCCCGCCGGGCAATGGCGGCCTGTAGTTCGTCCACGGCCGTTGCCAAGTCCACGGCCTCCAAGCGCACCAGTTCGGCGGTGGCGGTGCCGATCACCAGGGCATAGAGCACCTTGCCGGCCTGCACATAGGCCAACAGCTGCCGCTGCGGTGTAAGCAGTCGCGTGCGGATCTCGGCCATGGAAGGAGTTCGTCCCCCGTACCGCAGGGCGAAATACTTCGGGTAAGCATGCTCCAGTTCGGCCAAAAAGTCCGCGTACTCCAGCTCGTGCCGATCGAGGTCGGTGATCGCGGTGCGGTCGTCGCCCGTGATGGAGAGTGCAGCTTCCAGGTCGTGTTCACGGGCCAGTACCGTATCAGGCACCCCGGCGAATTGCAGCCCGGCAAAGCTGTTCAGCCGTTCCTTGAGCAAAATGGACCGGTCGGCTTCGGAAAGGGTGAGGAAGCGCTGGATATCATCCAAGGAACCCGTACGGGCAAACCGTTCGTAGGCAAGGTCCAAGGCCAAGCTGAAGAGGCGTTGTTGTGCAGCGGTAATGCGGAGCTTGGAGTCCGCATCGGACAAACCTGCGCGGTTGCGTTCCAACGAACGGATGGCCAGGTCGATCATGCCGTTCCATGAACCCCGGATGCTGTCCGGCACGGGCAATTCGCGTTCGGCCTGGATGGTCCAGTATACCACGTCCGGCAGGAGTTCAGGCTCCTGGAAGCTGATCGGCCCCAGGCCGCTGCGCACCAGCTTCGCCCGGTGCTGGCACAGGGCCCACGCCTGGCGTGCATGATCGCGTGCTGCGGTGAACTGGCCGTTGCGGAATGCCTGCTCCGCCAGTAGCACCTCGCACTGGGCCACGGGGGTGCTGTTCGCACCGTTGAGGGCGACCGCGATGTCGCGTGCCTGGTGCAGATCGGCCATGGCTTCGGCATGCCGGCCCATGGCACTGCGCATGGCGGCCCGTTTCTTGAGCGTGCCCAGGAGAATGGCGCTGGAAGCCTCATCCACCACCTGGCGGCCGTTGGAGATGCTCAGGTTGAACAAGGAATCGGCGCCGGCCGTGTTTCCCTGGCGTGCCAGGATGTCGCCCAGTTTTGCGGCGGCACGTGCATATTCCTCGCTGCGTTGGCCATAATGCCGTTCACAGGCAACGAGGTAGGCACGCTCCATGGCTTCCGCCCTGTGCAGTGCTCCAGCGGCCAGCTCCATGTCCGCCATGCGGTCGCGTACCGAGAGCAGCTGCGGGTCATCGGGCTGCAGCACGCTGCTGCGGTCGGCCCAGGCCAGATCGAGCAGTTCACGGGCCCGCCCCGCATCACCGGAGGCGAAGTACACCGTGGCCAGGTTCAGGTAGGTCCTGGAGCGGTTCACCCGGGCCTCATCCCGCGTGAAAGGGTCCTTGACCTGGGCCAGGAGGCGGTCGAACAGGCGCAAGCTGGCGTGGTAGTTGGCCTTGCTGCGCGCCATGTCGCCGGCATTTTGCCACAGCACCCCGAGGTTTCCGTAGGTGCTGGCCTTGCGGACCAGGAGGGGCTCCGAAACACCGTCTCCCAGGGCCTGAAGCGCCTTGAGGTACCACTGCTCCGCCTCGCGGATGCGGCCCAAATGCCAGCACGCCACGCCCGCCGCCGTATAGGATTCGGCCCATTGCGCGGGCCGGGTTGAATCGGCGCGGGCGTACTCGTCCAAGGCCAGCTGTGCTTGGGCCAGGGACTTGCGGTGGTCCCCCAGGATGCTGTAGTCGAATGCCAGGTATTGATGGGCCTTTCCGCGCGTGGTGTGCGGCACTTCGGCATGGCCATTGGCAACGCTCGAAGCGGTGGAATCGGCACGTACACAATCCTTGTAGCGACCGGCCTCATAATAGATCCAGCTAAGGTCGAAGAGCGCAGTGATGCGCGCTTCCGCCGGATATGCGGGGCGCAACCGCCCCAGCACGGATCCGGCGGCGGCAATGCCGGCATCCACGCCTTTGAGCTTGCCTGCGGAGCGCCCGTATTTGTACAGGTAGAGGTGGATGGAATCCTGCCAAATGGTGCCCGGGGCCTGTTTCAACTGGGCTTCGATCAAGCGTACCACTTCATCGTGGCGCTCCGCTTCGTAGGCCTTGCCGATCTGTGCGTGGCGGGCGGCAAGGTCTTGGGCCCCGGCAGGAAGCGCCATGGCCAGCAGCAGCAATGTCCCCACTTTGCGCATGGTTCATCGATCCAGCTCGTTCTCGATCCGGCGCACCCGATCGCCGTAGGTGCTGTCCTGCTCCAGCCCCAGGGCATGCAACTCCTCGTAGCGCCCTTCGCGCAAGCAGGAGAGGAACAAATACCACTTGGCTTTCTTGTGGAATGCGGAGGCCGGTTGATCCGCGACCCGTTGGAACAGGGGGATGGCCGCACCGGCATCACCTGCGGCGAGGCGTGCACTGGCCATGAAATAGATCAGTGTATCGTTGCCGGGGTCATGCACCAACAAGCCGTTCCATTTGCCGTAGGCCTCGTTGTAGTCGCCCAGTTTGTAGGCCACCATGGCATCGTGGAAGAGCGGGTTGTCCACGGCACTCATGGGCACGGGCAAGCCGGGATCGGGCACATGGTGTTCGGCGAACAGCCGTTCATTCGCGGCAGGCCGGTCCGCCCACCACAGGGCACCGAGCACCAGCACGGCCACCATGGCCGCATACTTCAGCCAGTGCCCCGATGGGAACGGGGAAACACCCGCCCGGTCATCGTCAAGCCCGGCGGCGAGCTGGATCAATTGCCGCTCCACGCCGGCCATTTCCACGGCCAGGATGTGCTCGCGCTGCATGGCGAGTTCGGTGCGCAAAGCCTCATCGGCGGCCAGTTCCGCCTCGAACCGGCCGCGCTGAACACCGTCCATGCGGCCCAGTACGTAGGCTTCCATTGCCTCAAACCGGTCTTGCTGCAAGGGAGCCTGGTTCATGCGGAGCGGTCTTGGCCGCCGGCGATGGCGCGGCGGAAGGTGCGCAGCTTCATCATGCAGCGGTATTTGATGGTGCGGATGCTCTCCTCGGTAACGCCCAGGCTCTCCGCGATCGCGGCCAGGTCCATCCGTTGATGGTAGAAGCGGTCGAGCACCGTTCGGCACTTTTCATCAAGGGTGCCGTAGATGGCACGCAGCCGGTCCAACTGGTCCTCATCGGCCTGGTCCTGCTCCATGGGCTGTTCAAGGTCGGAACGCATTACCCGCATGTGCTTTTTGGCGGCGCTCCGCAGTACGTCCGTCCACTTGTTCTTGGCCACCCGGAACAGGAACCCGCCCGGGTCCTGGCCGGCCGTATCGTGGAAGCGGCCCTCCTTGGCGTTCAGCCAAAGCACCAGAACGGCCTCTTGGAAGATGTCCTTGGCCTCGTCCACCGATCCGTTGTTGCGCAGCACGTAATGCCGCACCGCCGGCAAATGCGCCGCGTACAGCTTGCCGATCACATGGGGATCGTTCCGCAACAATCCCTCCACCCATGGTGGGGATGAAGCGGCTTGGGATGTTGCTTTTCTCGCCAAGGAGCTGGTGGTAGGATGCACGATAATACGGTGAAAGCCCGAGATTGTCCATAAGGGAGGGGGTTTGGGTCACGGTTCCGGTAAGCCGGTTTACCCCACATCGTAGCAGGTGCCCGGATGTGAACAAGGAGCCGCGATGCTTCGTTACCCGCTTGCACCCGGTGAAAGGGCTGTTGGCCAGGGGCCGGTCAACCGCACCCATGGGTTCATGCAGGCCCCGGGCATCATGCAGGAAAAAGTTCAACCGGGGCTCAAGGCTGGTCGCGGGCTGGAACGGCACCCTTTTCAAAGCCCTGTTCCAAGTCCTTTACGTGCAGGTTCACCAGATCGATGCGGCCGTGCGAAACCTGGGCGATGGTGAAGAGGAACGGTCCGTCTTCCACGGTTTCGCCGGAATCGGGCACCCTGCCGGTGCGGTGCATGATGAAGCCGGCCAGCGTATCGTATTCCTCACTTTCGGGCAGCCGCAGGCCGTACGCTTCCACCAGGTGTTCCACCTCCACGCGGCCGCTGAATAGAAATTCGGCGGGGGAAAGGCGTTCCTCCACGGTATCGGCATCATCGTGTTCGTCCTCAATGTCGCCCACGATGGTCTCCACCACGTCCTCGATGGTGAGCATCCCGGCGGTGCCGCCGAATTCATCCACTACTACGGCGATGTGGGTGCGCTGCTTGGTGAACAGGCGCAAGGCCTCATCGGCCGGCATGGTGCCCGGAATGAAGTTCACCGGCCGCAGGATGGCGCGGATGCTGCGGGGCTGCTTGAACATTTCGTAGCTGTGCACGTAGCCGATCAGGTTGTCGATGCCTTCCTTGTATACCAGCAGCTTGGTCAGCCCTGTGCTCTGGAAGCGCTTGGCCAGGGCATCGATCGGCTCATCCACGTCCAGCGCTTCGATCTCGGCCCGCGGCACCATCAGGTCGCGCACCTTGGTATTGCTCAGCTCCAGCGTGTTGCGGAAATACTCCACTTCGGCCTCCACCTCCCGCCCGTCCATATCTGCCTCGCTTACTTCCCGCAGGAAGGCATCCAGGTCGATCCGCCCGAAGCCGGCCTTGCCCAAATTGGGCTTGATGCCCACCAGGCGCAAGGCCCCTTCGCTGACCCCGGTGAGCACCATGGTGGGCACCCACAGCACCACGTAGATCACGCCCAAGGGCAAGGCCAGCAGGGTGAGCGCCCCATTGGGGTCCATGCGGAAAACGGCCTTGGGAAGGAACTCGCCGAGCACCAGGATCACCATGGTGCTCAGCAAGGTTTGGGCCACCAGCACGAATCCTTCATGGGGCACCAGCGCCCGCAACGGCGGCTCGAGCAATTGGGCCATCAGGATGCCGTACACAACCAGGGCGATGGTGTTGCCCACCAGCAGGGCGCTGATCACCCGTGCGGGTTTCTTGAGCAGGGAAGCGGTGACCTTGGCCCAAAGGGCACCTTGCTTGCGCTGCAGTTCGATGTACAGCTTGTTGCTGCTGAGCAAGGCGATCTCCAAGCCGGAACTGAGCGCCGACACCAGCACCACCACCGCCAGGAGCACCATGCTTGAGGTGTTCATGCGCAGGTCAAGGGTTCCTTGCTCACGGCCATGGTGCCCTGTTCAGTTCCCGTTCGGCCCCTGTTGTTGCCGCTCCCGCTCGGCCCACTGGGCCATTTTTCCGCGCATGTACCGCCGGTAGCCCCACATGGCCGTGCTGATCGCCGGGAAAAGCAACCACACTTTGCCTTGTTCCCAGCCGTTCACCGCCAGCAGGTACACGGCCCACCCCAGGCTCAGCACCGCCAGTACGAGCCAAAACACTTCCATGAACCGCGCGATCCGTTCCATCAGTTGTTCTTTGGCGCCAAGGTATCGCTCCGGTCCATGAACAAGGTGCCGGTGACGCGGCGCACCGTGTAGCGGCTGAAGTCCTCTGCCGCATCCAAGCCTTGGCCATAGATGATGTCGTTGCGACGGGTGATCTTCACCGGCCGGTCGGTGTACACCTTGTTACTGTCTTGGCTCCAGGTCAGCTTTTCCGTTTCCAGCTTCTCCCCTTGCGTGTTCACGAACACCACTTGGTCGGCTACGGACATGCGCTGCGCAGCTTGAACGATCTCGCCTTTGCGCGCCGTGAGCCGGCTACCGGCATGTCCGTTGGGCAGGTAGAAGGTGAGTTCCACACCGTCTTCAAGCACCGTGCGGGGTGGTTCGCTGCTGTATTCCAGGATCCGGCCGGCCCGTACCCTGTTGCGTACGATGCCGCTGTCCGACCAGAGGTATTCGCCTTGCGTGGTGATCCGGGAGGGGCCGTCCGGGGCCACTTCCATGGCGGCCACGCGGTCCAGGTCGTTCTTGCACGCCGCGCCCGGCAGCAGCAGCAAGCACAGCAGCAAGCGCCCGCCGGCGGTCATTGGATCTTGGCCGGCGTGAACCAGCGTTCACCCCGCCACGGTGTGAAGGCCAGGCCGATCCACAGGGTTGCATGGCGCTCCTGCAACAGGCCCGCTGCGGTGGTTCCCCGTTGGCCCAGCTCCACGCCCAGGTGCAACCAGCTGTTGGTCTGCACCGCATTGAGCGGCAAGGAGATCCCTGCGGACAAGGCGGCGTCATCCAAGCGGGTGCCGCGCACTTCTTGCGGTGCCGAGCCCTGCCGTATGCCCGCCCGGTACACTGCGCGTTGGAAGATGCCGCCCTCGCCGGCCGGGCGGAAGCGCGCGGAAGCCGCATAGGTCAGCGTGCTGCGCAGGGGTGTTGCCCACGCATAGCCCGGCACATCCACCACGGTGGCGGCCCAATCCTGTTGGTGCACCTCCAGGGCAAAGGCCCAACGCGCATTTTGCACGCCCAGCCCGACTCCTGATCGGGCAGGTAATTCCACCCAACCCTTGGCCTTGTCGGTTTGTTCGATGGTGTCTCGCGCGGTTTCAATGCCCGAGAGCACCGTGTAGGAGGTGACCTGGCCGGAATACTGCGCGCGGAAACGGGTGGGCAGCGTGGCCGAAAGCCCTATGGACCAGCGCCAATTGCTGTCGTCCTTGGTCCGTTTTCGGGTCAGGTCGCCTTGCCAGATCAGGCTGGCATCTGCCGTGGGTGCGGTGAGGAAGAGCGAGGAGAACGCTCGGGTGTTGCTGTAGCCATCGTCATAGGAATAGATGGCGTTGCGAGTTTGCTCCAAGCTGCCGAACAGGAAGTTGAGGTCCGCGCCGAAAGTCAGGCGCATCCCCGCATTGCCCACGGAGTCGGCCTTTTCTTGGTAAAGCAGGGTGCCCAAGCCGAGAAAGGCGCGGTCCAGGCCGCCGCTGCCGCTGTATTCATAGGTCACGGGGTCGCCGTACATGTCATCCTTCATGGAGGTGGAATAGCCCACATCGGTATAAGGGGCCAGCCCCAGGCCCAGTCCCCATTTCCCTTGCGCAAAGGGTACACCGATGGAAAAGCCCATGAATTGGCCGTCCACCTGGTTGTTGGAACCCTCGGTCGAGCTGGTGCTGGTGGAACGCAGGGTAACGCCCCCTTCAAACACGGGCCGGGCCAATGAGGCATAGCTGGCTGGATTTCCCGGGATCAAGCTGAAGGGTTCCGTGATGGCCAAGCCCGTACCGGCGGACATGGCCTGTGTGGCTTGGCTGGTGGGCACCAGGTCGCCCAGCCCATAGGCACTGTACGGAGACTGGCCCACGCCTTGCGCGGTGGCCTCCGCCAGGCCCAGTTCAAGAATGAGCAGCAGGGCGGTTGTCCGGATCATAGTGGGAAAGTGCATGCAGGCCGATGAGGGTCAGCGTTGGGTGCGCAAAGATGCCGCTTTTCAACGCGCGTGCGGCACGGAGGGCATCCCCTCCGGTGAGCACAACGGCCAGGTGCCGATGTTGTTGCCGGAAGGCGGCGATGAACCCGCCCAATTCCATGAGCAGGCCATGGTGGCTGCCGGCGGCCAGGCTGGTGGCGGTGGTGGTGCCCAATACCGGTGTTTCGGCCGGGGGGTCCACCAGGGGCAAGCGGGCGCTGTACGCGTGCATGGCCTGTGCCCGCATGTGCAGGCCGGGGGAAATGATGCCGCCTTGGTGCACGGCAAGTCCGTCCACCAGGTCGTAGGTGGTGCAGGTGCCCAGATCAATGGCCAGCACCGGCCTGCGGGGAAAGAGAGAGGCAGCACCCGCCACGTTGGCCAGCCGGTCCACCCCGAAGGTGGACGGGGTGGCATAACGGCTGTGCACGGGCGAGGGCGACGCCCCGGTGATCTCCTTCACCGGGGCCAGCACGGCAAGGGATCGTGCGAGGCTTTCGTCGGGCCGGGCCACGGAGCCCAAGGTGATGCGCCGCAGCGGCCGCCCGTCAACAGCGCTTTCCAGGGCTGGCAGGTCCCCATGCGCTGCCGAGCCCGTTGTCGTAAGGCGCCCGTGGTCGAACACCGCCCATTTCATGCGGGTGTTTCCCACGTCGATCACCAGTTCTGCCGAAAGCGTGCCGTTCATTCCAGGTTCCCGCTATATTTGCCGCCCCGTTGAAGCGGCATGCCCATGCCGCAAAGATGGGGAGAACATCTTGGTGCCTTAGCTCAGCTGGTAGAGCAATGGATTGAAAATCCATGTGTCCCCAGTTCGATTCTGGGAGGCACCACGCAAGCGAAGCCTCCGGTACACCGGGGGCTTCGTCCGTTGTGGCCGGTGCCGCTGAAGGGGTCAACTATGTGCCAGCAGCCACTGGCGCACTTGGGCCAGGTGCTGTTGCTTTCGGGGCTCGCGCAGCGCGCGGCTGGTCGCTGTGAAATAGGTGTGGCCCGCAAGGAAGGCCGTTTGTAGCTTGTTCCAATCGGTTCTGGAGCAGAGCCTGCCTTCCAAGCACAGCTCCTTGAAGAGGCGGTCGCCGATGATATAAAAGTCATCGCGCCCTAGATAATCCAAGTCTGCATCACAGAGGATCCCGCTCAAGGGGTCGGCGGCTTTCTGCGGCACCATGGTGCCCATGATCATGCCGCAGATCCGTTCCACCTGTTCGGGCCCGTAGCCGAAGCGGGGCAGATGGTCGCGCACCAGCATGCAACTGGCCTCCTCATGGCGCTCGGGCAGCACCATGTAGCCCGAATCATGATAGAGTGCCGCCGTTTCCAGCAAGGCCATGTCGGCAGCGCACACCCCCTCGCTGCGCGCAATGCGCAAGGCGGCAGCCGTTACGTCCAAGGTGTGCTCGAAACAATGGTAGGTGCGCATGCCGGGCAACCCGGCGTGCAATTCCGCCAGGATGAACTGCTTGGCTGCGGCATGGTCCATGTAGGGAGCAGCGCCCAAGATACGGTGTGGCGACAGAACCGGTCAATGGCGTTGCGAACGGAACGGGAGCGGGAACACCGATGTCCGGCCCAAGGTCAGCGCTGCCCGCGTGCGACCGTCAGGCGCCCTCTGCCGAAGAAAAAAACAGGTGCCCCGTACTTTTGGGCCATGGCCCGCCCTGCCCCCCGCACGCCCGTGCTGCTCTTCGGTGTGCTGGCCGTGTACATCCTGCTGCAATCAGCTTGGTGGATGTGGTTGTTGCTGAGCAAGGACCGTGATATCCATGCCCTGCAGCAACAGTTGCTGGCATCCGGTGTGCAGCCCGAGCTGCCCGTGCGCCTGCCGGAACACACCTTGCTGATGGTGCTGGGTGAAGGCGTGGTCTTCCTGGTGCTCTTGCTGGTGGCCTTGTGGATCACCCTGCGCACCATGCGCCATGAGCTCTCGCTGGCCCGCCAGCAGCGCGACTTTCTGATGGCCGCCAGCCATGAGCTGCGCACCCCGATCGCCGCCCTGAAGCTGCACCTGCAAACCTTGGAACGGCCCAACTTGGACCCGGAGCACCGTGAGCTGCTGGCGGGCCACGCCCGGTCCGATGTGCAACGCCTGCATGCCTTGGCCGAGCAGGTGCTGCTGGCCAGCAGGTTGGACGAACATTCCGCAGCGCCGGTACTGGCCAAGGAAGATCTGGCTGCATTGGCCCGCAGTATGGTGGACGAAGCCCGGGGATCCTATGGCCGGCACCAGCGGATCGTATCGGACATTCCCGAGGGTTTGACGGTGCTGACCGATGCATCCGCCTTCCGCTCCGTATTGGGAAACCTGCTGGAGAACGCCTGCAAATACGCACCCGATGGCACGCTGATCCGCGTTGGCCTCCACCAGGCCGATCGCATGGTGTTGCTGACCGTGGAGGACCAAGGACCCGGGGTCGCCGAGCAGGACCGCCTCCGCATGTTCGGGAAATTCTATCGCGGCGGCAACGAGGCCACCCGGCAAACCAAGGGCACCGGGCTGGGCTTGTTCATCGTGCGCCGCTTGTTGGAGGACATGGGCGGACGCGTGGAACACCGCCCTGCAGTGCCGCACGGCTCTACCTTCACCGCCTACTTTCCGGTCCATTCATGAACAACAACAAAGTCGCGCTGATCATTCTCGACGGCTGGGGCATCGGTGCCGGTGACCGTACCGACGCCATTGCCCAGGCCCGCACACCCTTCATGGACCAGTTGCTGCGCACGGTGCCCCATGCACGCCTGCGCACGGATGGCGAAAACGTAGGGCTTCCCGAAGGGCAAATGGGCAACAGCGAAGTAGGCCACCTGAACATCGGCGCCGGCCGCGTGGTGTACCAGGACCTGGTGCGGATCGGACGGGCCATTGCCGATGGCTCCTTCGGTGCCAACCCGGTGCTGCAAGAGGCATTGCGCACAGCAGCAGCCCCCGGGAAAAGGCTGCATCTGCTCGGCCTGGTGGGCACCGGAGGGGTGCACGCCAGCAGCGCCCACCTGGTGGCCTTGTGCCATGAAGCCGAAAAAGCCGGCTTACGGGATGTGTACATCCATGCGTTCACCGACGGGCGCGATACCGATCCCAAAAGCGGCCTCGGGTCCATTCGCGCCTTGGAACAAGCCATCGGCGGCACCCCCGCGCGCATCGCCTCGGTGTGCGGGCGCTACTACGCCATGGACCGCGACAAGCGCTGGGAGCGGATCAAGAAAGCCTATGACCTGCTGGTGCACGGAAAAGGCGCCCGTGCCGCAAGCGCCCTACAGGCCGTTGAGGCCAGCTACGCCCAAGGCATCACCGATGAGTTCATAGAACCCTGCGCGATCACCGGGCCGGACGGCGGTCCCCTGGCCTGCATACGGCCTGATGACGTGGTGATCTGCTTCAACTTCCGCACCGACCGCTGCCGGGAGATCACCGAGGCGCTCACGCAACAGGCCTTCCCCGAGCAGCACATGGTACCGTTGCCTCTGCACTACGTCACCATGACGCAGTACGACACCCGGTACAAACAAGTGCAGGTGCTCTTCGGCAAGGACGACATGGCCATGACCTTGGGCGAGGTGGTATCCCGTGCAGGGCTGTTGCAAGCGCGTTTGGCCGAGACCGAGAAATACCCGCATGTCACCTTCTTCTTCAACGGCGGCCGCGAAGCTCCCTTTGCCGGGGAGCGCAGGCGTTTGGTGCCCTCACCCAAGGTGGCCACTTACGACCTGCAACCGGAAATGAGCGCCGAAGCCTTGGCCGATGCGGCCGTGGAGGAGATCAAGGCCGGCGACCTGCGGTTGATGGTGCTCAATTTCGCCAACCCCGACATGGTGGGGCACACCGGAGTATTCCCGGCCATTGTAAAGGCGGTGGAAACCACCGATGCCTGTGCCCGGCGCGTGGTGGAAGCCGGCCGTGCCCTGGGGTGGTCCTTTGTGATCATTGCCGACCATGGCAATGCGGACAAGGCCATCAACGCCGATGGTACGCCAAACACCGCCCACACGCTGAACCCTGTGCCGGTATTGCTGGTTTCGGACGGCCAACAGCAGCTCCGCGACGGTATCCTGGCTGACGTGGCCCCCACGCTGCTGCACCTGCTGGGCCTCACCCAGCCGCCGGAAATGACCGGCCGTTCCCTGCTGGCCTGATCACCGCCCTCTACTTGTTCCCTAGCACCTGCAAGTGCCCGGTGAACTCATCCTCCTCCACGCGGATCCAGTAGAAATACACGCCGTCGCTCAGTGAGTTGGCGGAAAAATTGTTCTGGTAATTGCGGGTCTTGTACACTTCCTTGCCCCAGCGGTCCCAGATCTGTACTTCATTTTCCCTGTTCTTGAGGCCTTCCACCACGAACTTGTCGTTCTCGCCATCACCGTTGGGGGTGATCACGTTGGGGATCACCACCTCGGTCACACAATTGGCATCCACCACAATGGTGGCTGTCACGGTTTGGGGGCATTGGTCCCAGGCGCTCACGGTGTAGGTACCGTTCTCTATGCCTGAAACCCAGATCTGGCTGGTCTCCAAGGTATCGCCCCATGCCATGGTCACGCTGCCGAAACCGCCGGAAACGCTGGCGAACAACGGGATGGAATCCTGATCGCAATTGAGCAGCAGTGCGGTATCGGTGCTCAATATGATCTGGGGGTACTGCACAATGGCGATCATGGCCGAGGTGGAGATGGTATCGCCGCAGGCATTGACCATGAACACATTGATGAGCGCGGTTTCAATGCCCTCTGCCAAGCCGTCCTCGATGGCATCGAAGGGGATGTTCACGGAATCCTGTCCTTCGGGGATCACGGCCGTGCCCGGCATAGCGTTGAAATCCGCGCCCGGCGTGGCAGTGCCCGTGAAATAATAACCTACGGTATAGGTGGTATCGATGCCCGGAGGCCGGAATATGGTGAACCTGCCGCCCTGGCATCCTTCGGCGGCGGTGGCATCGCCGTAAAAGGTGCTGGCACTTACCGTGGGCAGAATGTTGGACTGGAAGCTGCCGGCCTGCAGGAACACTGCGGAATTGTACGCTTGGTCGCCCGCGTCCCCAATGGCCAGTTTGATGTGGTAGGTTTCCCCGCAGATCACTGCCGCCCGGGCCTGCAGCACCGTGGTGAAGCCGTTGAGCGCGATGGTGGTGCCCGCGCTGTTGTTCACGTAATAGGCCTCGTTCGCCGGCGGGCAACCAAAGCCTTCCGAGCCGTGGATGTTGGCGATGCTCACCGGCAGGGTGGTGCCGGGAACCAAGGCGATGTTGGCGGCATTGTTGGTATACGGCCCGGTGATGCCCGGGCCGCTCAGGAAGAAGCCGAACACGTCGTTGAAGGTCGCGCTGCAATTGTAATCCGGATATTCTTCCGAACCGAAGACATAGTTGAACTTGAGCGAATCGCCGGTGGGGATAAAATCAAACTCCAGCACGGCCCTGTCGTTGATGTCGTTGCCCGGGGTGGTGATGTCCACCAGGTCGGGGTCGGAACCCGTGCTCAGGATGTCGCTTCCAAAATCACTGGCATTGCCCGCAGCGGAGGTGGCCAGCCCGGAGGAGAGGATCAACCCGGCAGTGAGGCCCAAATTGGTGGTGTTGCCGTTGGTGAACGAACCGGTACCATCCTGCGGGGTGGACACCACCAGGCTGTTGTAGGTGACATTGCTCACGGTCACCCCGCCGCCCACCAGCACGTTCTGCACCAGCTGCTGCGGGGTCATGGTCGTAGTAATGTTCAACTGTGCCATGGCCGGCAGCACGCCGGTTGCCATCAGTATGACTGCCAATGCCTTGTTCATCATGCTTGCTTGTTGGATCACCTTCCGTTCGTTCCGCGGACCAAGGTAACGTGTCCGTATTTTTCGTTGGCTTCGTAATAGTGCCCCTTTGCGCGATACGTGTACACGTAAACCCCGGTGGTGGCCTGTCCGCCGCCGATCACGCTTCCGTCCCACTGCCGGTTGATGTCTTCGGTCTCGAACACCAAGTGCCCCCAGCGGTCGAAGATGGCCAGGTAGAACCTGCCCACGGAGGAGTACACCGGGCCGAAGGTATCATTTACCCCGTCACCATCAGGCGTAAAGGCGTTGGGGAAGAAGAGGGTGCCCGGCGGAATGACCAGCAGGCTGTCCATGGCTTTGCACCCTTCGGCGCTCACCGTGTGCAAGGTGACCCAGTGATCGTTGAGGTCCGTGTAACTGTGCGTGATCGAATCGGCCTTTATGATGGTGCCGTCGCCCAGGTCCCAGATCTTCACCGGCACGGTGTACGGATAGGTGGAGGTGTGGAAGAGCCAGTCATCCTGGCCTTTGTTGTAGATCAGGATCTTGGCCGTGGGGTGCTGCACCGTTACCATGGAGGAAGCGCTGATCAGCTCCCCGCAGTGGTCCAGCACGTTCACGGTGAAGGCCGCATCCTGGTCACCGCCATAGGTGTAGCGGGGGTCGCTCCAGTTCCATCCCTGCCAATCGATGGTATAAGTCCCTGAACCACCACTGATCAGGGCCTGCAGGGTGATGGAATCACCGGCGCAGATGGTGCTGTCCGGCGTGAGGCGGATCAGGAATGGCGGGTAGTGCGGAATGAACGTGGTAAAGGTGCTGTCCGTGGCGTAACCGCACTGGTCCTGCACGCGCAAGGTGTAGGTGGAGTCGTCCGGCACGCCCACCAGCAGGGTGTCGGCCGTGCTGAGCACACTGCCCGTGCTGTTGGTCCATGAATAGGTATACACCCCGTTTCCGCCGGTAACGCCCCGCGGGAACAGCACCACCGTATCCCCGATGCAGAACACCAGGCTGTCCCAGGAATCGATCGCGATCTGCGGCAAGGGCACCGTGGTGACCTGTACCGAATCGGTGGCGGAGTGCAAACAGCCGTCCATGGCCGTGACCACATACCAGAGGGTATCGCTGGCGGGCACGTTGATCGTGGGACCGGCACCGGCGGACTGGCCGCCTTGCGACCAGGTGAAGGTGTAGTCCCCATTGCCGCCCGTGGTTCCGACCACGCTGATGTCCGCGTTGCCCAAGCAGGGGATGGCCGTATCGGGCACGGCCGTGACGGACATGGGCTGGTATACGGGTATGTTCACCACAATGCTGTCCAGCACGGCCGGCACGCTGCACGTGTCGCTCACCGTTACATAAAACGTGGTGGTGGTGTCCACTTGCACCTGGATCGTGGGCGTGGTATCGCCCGTGTTCCAGAGGTAGCTGTAATAGCCGACGCCTTGGGTGACGATCGGGCCGATATCGTAGGCCTGCTCGCAAACGCCGTTCACATCGTTGGTCACCAGGTTCAGGTCCGGGTATTGGTCGATGTAGAAGGTATAGTTGGAGATCACCTGCATGCCGCTGCACACAATGTTCTCGGTCACCTCAATGGTCAAGGTCTCCAAGCCGTCCAGGTCGTAGGGAACGGTAAGGGGGAAGTTGAGCACCGTATCCCCGGGCTGGTAGATGATCTGCGAAGGGATGGGGGGGAAATAATCCACGCCGGGCGTGGCCGTACCCCCGATCACCAGGTGCACCGTATCGGTGTTGGTGGTGTCGCCCATGCGGTGGAAGTTGAAGGGGATCACCCCGCAGCCCTCGAACATGGTGGTATCGTTGGCGTTGAGCCCGCCCATGCCCGTGGTGAGCGAAGGGATCACCTGGCCCGTGCTGGCGAAGCTGCCGGCCTCCAGGAACACGGCGGACTGCAGACTGTTGTCGGTTCCATTGCCAATGGCCAGCTTGATGTGGTAGGTTTCGCCGCACTGCACCTGGGCCAACGCGGTGATCACCGTTGTGAACCCGGGGAAGAGCACGGTGGCGACCGAACTGTTGTTGACGTAGTAAATGCTGTTTGCCTGCCAGTTGGGATCGGCGTTTGCGCAAGTGGAGGCCGTGCCGGCCATGCCCGGAACGCCGGAGTTGATCGTATTGATCGTGATGGGCACGGTGGTTCCAGGTACCAACGCGATGTTCTTTGCATTATTGGTGAAAGGTCCGGTGATCCCAGGTCCGCTGATGAAGAACCCGAATGCATCGTTGAAATTGCTGCACACGAACGTGGGGTACTCCATCGAAGCAAAAACAAAGCGGAACTTCAATGAATCACCCGTGGGGATGAAATCGAATTCCAGGATCGCCTTGTCGTTGATCGATTGGCCGGACAGGGCCACCAGGTCATTGTCGCTACCGCCATTGTTGCTTTGGCCGTTGTTCCAATCATTCGGGTTCAAGACGGCCGGCACCACCCCGGTGGTGAGCACCACGCCGGAATCCAAGCCGAGGTTGGTGCCCAGGGCACTGAAAGAACCCCTGCCCCCGGGGCCGCCCGTATAGGTGATGTTGCTGGCGGTCACCCCGCCTCCAAGCAGGATATTGTTGACCAGTTGGGCGGGCGTAGGGGTGTTGCTCCCGGTAAGCTGTGCATGCAAAATGCCCGTGGACGCCAAGGTGCCAACAAGCAGAATTGACCGAAGGATCATGACCGAGGGAATGAGGTGCAAGGTAGGCAGCCCGGTGCATTGACCGATCCGCGTGCCTTTTGGTTGCCCAAGGACCCCGAAATCTCCCCGGAACCCGCCGCGAAGGGCCGCTATCTTTGGCCGCTTCAAACCCATCCTGCATCCTATGGCATCCGTGGACCAGCACATCGAGACCCACCAAGACCGATTCCTCTCCGAGCTGCTCGATCTGCTGCGCATCCCCAGCGTAAGCGCCGACCCCAAGTACAAGGCCGATGTGGCCCGCTGCGCCGAAGCCGTACGGCAGCGCATGGCAGAAGCCGGACTGGAAAAAGTGGAGGTGTGCCCCACGGCGGGCCACCCCATTGTGTACGGCGAAAAAATGGTGGATCCGGGGAAACCCACCGTGCTGGTCTACGGCCACTACGACGTGCAGCCGCCCGACCCGCTGGAGCTGTGGGACAGCCCGCCGTTTGAGCCGGTGGTGAAGGACGGCCTCATTTACGCCCGCGGCAGCGCCGACGACAAGGGGCAGTTCTACATGCACGTCAAGGCCTTGGAAGCCATGGTGAAGACCGGCAACCTGCCCTGCAACGTGAAGGTGATGATCGAGGGCGAGGAAGAAGTGGGCTCCACCAACCTCGGCATTTTCGTGAAAGCCAACAAGCAGCGCTTGGCCGCAGACGTAGTGTTGATCAGCGACACCTCGATGATCGCCAACGACACGCCGAGCATCAACACTGGCCTGCGCGGCCTCAGCTACCTGGAAGTGGAGGTGACCGGCCCGAACCGCGACCTGCACAGCGGGGTGTACGGCGGTGCCGTGGCCAACCCCATCAATGTGTTGTGCGACCTGATTTCCAGCCTGCACGACAAGGACCGGCGCATCACCATTCCCGGCTTCTACGATGCCGTGCGGGAGCTCAGCGCCGCCGAACGCGCGGAACTGGCCAAGGCTCCCTTTGATGAAAAGGCCTACATGAAAGACCTCGGCGTGGATGCCTTGATGGGCGAAAAAGGCTACACCGCGCCCGAGCGCGCCAGCATCCGGCCCACCTTGGACGTGAACGGCATCTGGGGCGGGTACATCGGCGAAGGCGCCAAGACCGTGCTGCCCTCCAAGGCCAGCGCCAAGATCAGCATGCGCTTGGTACCCGACCAGAAAAGCGATGCCATCACGCAGCTTTTCGTGGATCATTTCAAGAAGATCGCACCGCCTTACGTAAAGGTGAAGGTGACGCCCCACCACGGCGGCGAGGCAGCCGTGACGCCCACGGACAGCGCGGCCTACCAAGCAGCGAGCAAGGCCATGGAGGAAACTTTCGGAATGAAGCCCATCCCCACGCGCGGCGGTGGCAGCATCCCCATCGTGGCCCTGTTCGAGAAAGAGTTGGGCCTGAAGACCATCCTGTTCGGCTTCGGGCTGGACAGTGACAACATCCACAGCCCGAACGAGCACTACGGCGTGTTCAACTACATGGCGGGCATCCGCACCATACCGCGCTTCTTCCGGCATTTCGCTGAAACGGCCAAGTGATCCGATGGCGGGCCTTTCCAGAATTCTGATCGGCTTTTGCGCGGCGCTGCTCCTGCCCGGTTGCCTCAACTACAGTGAGGTGGAACTGCTGGGCGTGCAACAGGCGAAGCTCACCCGGCTGGATGCCCAGGGGCTTTCGGCCACCATCACCGTGGCCGTGAACAACCCGAACAACTTCCGCATCACCGTGACCGACCCGGACGTGGACCTGTACCTGAACGGCGTGGCCATCGGGAAGGCCGATCTGGACAGCGCGGTGGTGCTGGCCCCGCTAAGCACCGCCAACTACGCCATACCGGTGCACACCCGGTTCACTCCAGGGCAGAACATGCTCCCCTTGTTGCTGGGCTCCGCCCTCAGCGGCAGCCTGAAACTGGGCGCCAAGGGTACCGTGGAAGGCCGGGCCCGCTGGCTGCGCAAACGTTTTCCGTTCGAAGTGGAGCACCAGGTGGAGCTGCGTTGATACCGTCCTACCGCCTGCCGCCCGCCGGCTCCAAGAGCATTGGTGCGGCGCGTGCCGTGATCACCCGGTAGCCCAAGGCCCCTTCGGCCCATGCAAACACTACATCACCGGGCTGTACCGCGGCCAGTGCGGCGCGGTCCTCGGCGGGATTTCGGCCCGCCACCGAAGGCCAGGGCACATGCGGCGGAAAAGCCCCGTGCTCCCGCCAATAGCGGTGCAGCTCGATGCGTTGCCCCTGGTGCACCAGCATCCGCACTTCCGGGCCGCGGAACACGTAGTTCACCACCAAGCAGCCGCCCACCACCAACGGCCCCACGGCCAATAAGTTGAACCAGAACCATTCCATGCCGTCCATCACCAAGCCCTTGGCATACCAGCGCCGGGGCAGCAGGTTGCCCCCGAAGGCAAAGAGCGCGAACCAGCGGAACAACTCCGTAAAGGTCACCAACGTGGCCTGCCCGATGGAGAAGAAAATGAAGAGGAAACTGAACAAGCCTAGGAGCATCAAGGCCACAGGCCATTGCGGCCCTGGCGCGGCGGGATCAACGGGGTGGTGTTGACGAGCCCCTGCCGTCCGCGGGTTCCGCTCGCCGAATGCCGGTCTACTTTGCACCATCCTTGTTCCAACGCGTGTTGTTCGCCCGCCGTTCCCGCCCCGCACGGCCATCCACCCGTGAAAGATACCATGCCCGCCCACACCAACCGATTGGCCGGTGAAACCAGCCCCTACCTGCTGCAACATGCACACAACCCGGTGCACTGGCAACCCTGGGGCGAAGAAGCCTTTGCCCGGGCCAAGGCGGAAAACAAGCTGGTGCTGCTGAGCATCGGCTACAGCACCTGCCATTGGTGCCATGTGATGGAGCGCGAGAGCTTTGAGGATGAAGCCGTGGCCGCCCTGATGAACGCGCACCTGGTGTGCATCAAAGTGGACCGCGAGGAACGGCCCGATGTGGACCAGGTGTACATGGCGGCCGTGCAACTGATGACGCGCAAGGGCGGATGGCCGCTGAACTGCTTCACCCTCCCCGACGGAAGGCCGGTATACGGCGGCACCTACTTCACCAAGGAGCAGTGGATGAGGGTGGTGGAGCAATTGGCCGACTTGTGGGCAAAGGAGCCAGACAAGCTGCTGGAGCATGGCGCCCGCCTGCACGCAGGCCTGCAGCAGGGCGAACTGCTGGCGCCCGATCCGCATCCACCGGTGTTCACCACCAAGGACGTGGACCGCATTGCCGAAGGCTTTGCCCGCAACTTCGATACGGTATGGGGCGGGCCCGGGCAAGCACCGAAATTCCCCTTGCCCAACAACCACGAATTCCTGTTGCGCTACGCCGTCACCACCGGCAACCCGGCCTATGCGGCACAGCTGCGGCTTACCCTGGCCAAGATGGCCCAAGGGGGCCTGTTCGACCAGGTCGGCGGCGGATTTGCGCGCTACAGCACCGACATGGGCTGGAAGGTGCCCCACTTTGAAAAGATGCTGTACGACAATGCCCAGCTGATCTCCTTGTACAGCCACGCCTACCAAGCCTTCCACGAGGAAGAATACCGGGAAGTGGTGCAGCGCACCATCGGCTGGGCACTGCGCGAGATGCACACGCCCGACGGTGCTTGGTACAGTGCCCTGGATGCCGACAGCGAGGGAGAAGAAGGCTTGTTCTACCTGTGGACCGCCGCGCAGCTGGCCGAAGTTCTGGGGGAAGACCTGGGCTTGGCCACGGAGCTCTACCGCGTGGGGAAGGAAGGCTTGTGGGAACAAGGGCGCAACATCCTGCTGCGCACCATGGATGATGCGGGATTCGCGCACAAGCACGGGCTTGCCCCGGAGGAACTGGCCGCAAAGCGCGCCCGCGTGGACGCCAAGCTGCTGGCCGCCCGCAACCAGCGCCCGCGGCCCGGCCTGGACCATAAGGTGCTGACCTCCTGGAACGCCCTGATGGTCTCGGGCCTCTGCGATGCCCATGCCGCCTTCGGCGACCCGGAACACCTCCGGCTGGCCCGGCAAACCATGCGCCACCTGCTGGACACCTGCCGCCGCCCCGATGGCGGCTTGTGGCACGGCTGCACCCAAGGCAAGCCGGCGATCAACGGCTATCTGGAAGACTACGGCTTCTGCATCGAGGCACTGCTGCACCTGTACCAGGCCGACTTCGATGAGCAGTGGATCACCGAGGCCCGGCAATTGGCGGCCTATGCCCTGGAACACTTCCTGGATGCGGCCAGCGGCATGTTCCATTTCACCAGCAAGCTGGACCCCGCCTTGATCACCCGCCACTACGAGCTGTACGACACGGTGATTCCTGCTTCCAACTCCAGCATGGCCAAGGGCCTCTTCCAACTGGGGCATCTGCTGGACGACCCGCACCTGTTGGCCATCAGCCGCCAACAGCTCAACAACGTCAAGGCCGACATGAAGGACCACCCCTCGAGCTTCTCCAACTGGGCCCTGCTGCTTATGGACCACGTGCATCCCTGGTACGAGATCGCCATCACCGGGCCGCTGGCCCTGGAGCGCCGGCGCGAGTTCAACGCCCTTTACATCCCGGGCCGGCTGTTCATGGGCACCACCGGCACCAGCAGTCTGCCCCTGCTGGCGGGCAGGAGCGTGGTGGGCGCCACCACCATCTTTGTATGCGAAAACAAGGTGTGCCAACTGCCGGTGGGCAGCGTGGCTGCCGCCTTGATCCAAATGCAATGAGGAACCTGTTATTGCTGGCTGCATGCATGGCGCAATTCCCGTTGGCCGCGCAGATGCTGCTGGTGGAACCGGCTGCCGAAGACCCGCGCCCCGTGCAGTTCAACCCGGTGTTCATCGCCCGCAACGGCGTGAAGGCGGTGAGCGGGCGCTCGTGGGTGAAACGCGACGGCCGGCCCATGCATGCCCAGGACCGGTTCCATCTCTACCGCTTCGGGCAGGACGGGCGGCTGGGCTACGCCAACAACTCTTTCGGCCACCCCGGCACGGGTTTCGACACGGCCTCGGTGATGTACAGTTACGATGCCGATGGCCGGCTGCTGCAGGAACTGCACAATGACCTCCACGGGTATTTCGCCCTGCGCAAGGGCTACGACGGCGAAGGCCGCGTGGTGCACGAAGCGCACGTGCGGCTGGAAAACCTGGGCACCGACCGCTACCACTTCGTGGAAGGCCGCGCCACGGTGGTCAGTGACGAGCGCTTGGAATACAGCGTGGTGAACGACACCACCTGGCGGCGCACCCGGCTCAACGACCGCGGCAGGCCTTACGAGGAAGAGACCTTCAGCCGCGATGCCCTGGGCTATCTGCGCCGGATCGAACGCCGCAACCTGATCACGCAGCGGCGCGGCAGGATCGCGTTCCAATACGATGCACAAGGGCGGCTGGCCGAGCGCCACGACCAACCCGACCTGGGCTCGGAGAACCGGACCACTTGGAAATGGACCTATGACAAGGCGGGCAACCCGCTCACCTGCGATGTGCTGCAGAACGGCACGGCCACCCGGCACACCGAATACCTGTACGAGGAGGGCACGCTTTTCCTCAAGGCGCTGATCACGCGGCAGGAGGATACCGGGGTGATCGACGTCATCCGCTACACCACCGAACGGTAGCGGCCCGAGGGGCGGATCAGATCACCCCCAGCTCCTCGCCCACCTTGGCAAAGGCGGCCAGGGCCTTCTCGATCTGGGTGGAGGTGTGCGCGGCGCTGAGCTGCACGCGGATCCGGGCCTGGTCCTTGGGCACCACCGGGTAGAAGAAACCGATGACATAGATGCCCTGCTCCAGCAGCTTGTCGGCCATTTGCTGGCTCAACTTGGCATCGCCCAGCATCACGGGCACGATGGCCGCACCGGCACCGCGCGTTTTGAATCCTAGCGCCTCGATGCCCGTGCGGAACTGGTTCACGTTGCGCTCCAGCTTGTCGTGCAGCTCGGTGGAGCTGCTCAACAGGTCGATCACCTTGATGGAGGCGCCCACGATGGCCGGTGCCAGCGAATTGCTGAAGAGGTAGGGCCGGGAGCGCTGGCGCAGCATCTCAATGATCTCCTTGCGGCCGGTGGTGTAGCCGCCCATGGCCCCGCCCAGGGCCTTGCCCAGGGTGCCGGTGATGATGTCCACGCGGCCCGTAACGCCACAGTGCTCCACGCTGCCGCGCCCGGTGGGGCCGATGAACCCGGCGGCATGGCATTCGTCCACCATCACCATGGCCTCGTACTTGTCGGCCAGGTCGCAGATGCCCTTCATGTCGGCGATGATGCCGTCCATGCTGAAGACCCCGTCGGTAACGATGATGATGTTCTTGGCGCCGTCCTTGCGGGCGGCTTTCAGCTGCACCTCCAGATCGGCCATGTCATTGTTGGCATAGCGGTAGCGCATGGCCTTGCACAGCCGCACCCCGTCGATGATGCTGGCGTGGTTGAGGGCATCGCTGATGATGGCGTCATCCTGGCCGAGCAGGGGCTCGAACACGCCGCCGTTGGCGTCGAAGCAGGCCGCGTACAGGATGGTGTCCTCGGTTCCGTGGAAGCGCGCGATCTTCTCCTCGAGCTCCTTGTGGATGTCCTGCGTTCCGCAGATGAAGCGCACGCTGCTCATGCCGTAGCCGTGCGAATCCAGGGCATCGTGCGCGGCTTTCACCACGCGCGGGTCGGAGCTCAGCCCGAGGTAATTGTTGGCGCAGAAGTTGAGCACCTTACGGCCGTTGACGGTGATCTCCGCACCTTGCTCGCTGGTGATGATGCGCTCGCGCTTGAAGAGGCCTGCCGCTTCGATGGCTGCCAATTCCTTGGTGAGATGGTCCTTGAATTTTCCGTACATGGCGGGTGGGGGTTCGGCCCGAAGGCCGGTGGGTGGTTGCGAAGATATCCGGTTCGGCGGGCCCGGTGGGCGGTGGTCAGCCCACCACCTTGGGCACTTTGAAATAGTCGCTGTCCTTCACGGGCGCATTGGCCAAGGCCTGGTCCTTGGTGATCTCCATGGACGCGGCATCGCTGCGCAGCACATCCTGCTCCCCGGTCATGAACACCAGCGGTTCCACGCCGGTGGTGTCCACCTGGCCCAGGACCTCCACGAAGCTGATGACGCGTTGCATGTCCACCAAAGTGGAGGCGCGCACGGCGGGGTCGCTCAGGTCAAGCCGGGCCAGTTCGGCCACGCGGTCCAAGGTGTTCTCGTCGATCTTCATGGTCGGGGGTAGGCTTGGCGCAAAGGTGATTCAATGGTGTCGAACACGCGCTGGCGCAAGTTATCCACATCCGCGGGGCCGAGCCCCCGGGTGGGCACGGCGGGGTGCACCACCGCCCGGGCAATGCCGGGCCGGCCGCGGCTCCAAGGCTGCTCCGGATCACCGAACAGCAGCCAGTTGTTCACGAAGGTGATGGGCACGATGGGCACCTGCTTCTTCACGGCCAAGCGGAAGGCGCCATCCTTGAAGGGCAACATGCGGGGGGCATGGCCGGAAATGGTGCCCTCCGGAAAGAGCCCCACGGAGATGCCCGCGTCCAGTGCTCTGCCGGCACGCATCAAGGCCCGCGCCGCTTCGGCCCCGTTGGAGCGGTTCACCGCAATGTGCATGTCCCGGAAGAAAATGTTGAACAGGGGCCAATACAACAGCTCATGCTTGCCCAGGAAGACGAAGTATTCCGGCAGCACATTGAAGGCATGCACTATGTCCAGGTAGCTCGAATGGTTGATGCACACCACATAAGGCGACGGCGGCAGCTGGCCTTTCCACTCCACCCGCAAGGGCATCATGCCGGCGATGCCCAGGAACCGCGCCCACCCGCGCATCAGGCGGAAGGCCGCAGGATAGCCCGATGGCTTGCGCAGCAACATCCGGAACGGCAGGTACAGCACCACCAAGGAGAGGGCGAAAGCAAGGGCGAACCAACCCTTGAACAACAAACGCGGCAGGGCGAAGGCCCACTTGCGCAAGGGGCTGCGCAGCGCTTCTCCCTCGGCCACCTGATGCCCGGGTGCGGTATGTGCGGATTCGTGCACGGACGGATGCGGAAAATGAACGGCGAAGCTACCTTCTATCTTCGTGCCCCGCTTCAGGAAACAGCACCCTGGGCGGACCAATTGAAGCACATATGCGTATTCTTACCGGCATCCAGAGCACGGGCGTGCCCCATTTGGGCAACCTGCTCGGCGCCATCCTGCCGGCCATCTCCATGTCCCGGGCAGGGAACAACGATGCTTTTCTGTTCATCGCCGACCTGCACTCCTTCACCACCGTGCGCGACCCTCAATTGCGGAAGGAGAACACCTACGCCGTGGCTGCGGCGTGGCTTGCATGCGGCTTGGACGTGGAACGGGTGACCTTCTACCGCCAGAGCGATGTGCCCGAGGTGACCGAGCTCACGTGGTACCTCCAGTGCATGACGCCGTGCCCGATGCTGGAGAATGCCCATTCCTTCAAGGATGCCCTGGCCAAGGGCACGGTGCCCAACGCCGGCGTGTTCAATTACCCGGTGCTGATGGCTGCGGACATCCTGCTGTATGACACCAACGTTGTGCCCGTGGGCAAGGACCAGAAACAACACTTGGAGATCACGCGCGACATCGCCAGCGTCTTCAACCGTGCTTATGGCGAGGACACTTTCGTGATGCCGGAAGCCCGCATCGATGCGGGACTGATGACCATACCGGGCACGGACGGGCGCAAGATGAGCAAGAGCTACAACAATACCATCAACGTTTTCCTTCCGGAAAAGGAATTGAAGAAGCAGGTGATGGGGATCGTGACCGATAGCAAGAGCCTGGAAGAACCCAAGGATCCCGCCACGGACAACGTGTTCCAACTGTTCAAGCTGGCAGCACCGCCGGAAGCGGCCACGGCCATGGAGGCCAGCTACCGGGCCGGCGGCTACGGCTACGGCCACGCCAAAAAGGAACTGCTGGAAGTGCTGCTGTCGCGCTTCGCGCAGGAGCGGGCCACTTTCCAAGGGCTCATGGCCGACCGGTCCGTGCTGGACAAGCAATTGGCCGTGGGCGCGGAAAAGGCGCGGGCCGTGGCGCAGGCCACGCTCCAGCGCGTTCGCGGCCGGGCCGGGTATGGCACGGGCATGCCGCCCGCCGGGCCCGTTGTGCGCTGATCGTTGAAAAAATCGTGGGACCCGGATCGGCGCCGTTCCGATCCAGGCCCCTACCTTGCCGTTCAACCATCGGGCCCTGTCGCCTGGAAAAACCTGAAAACAATGGCAGTAGAAGCGTATTGCGTGAAGTGCAAGGCCAAGCGGAACATGAAGGATGCCGCCGAAGTGACCATGGCCAACGGCCGCAAGGCCATGAAAGGCAAGTGCCCCGAGTGCGGCACGGGCATGTTCAAGATCCTGGGCAAATAACCCGCTGGCATCCGCCACGTGCCTTTCGGCACGTGGCGGCTTGCCTCCAACGGACAGGCCATGCTGCGCATCGAACTCCGATCGGGGAAGATCGTCCGTGCCCTCAGCATCATCTTGGCCATCTTGGTGCTGCTTCACCTGTTCGTGGCGTTCGGCCATGTGGTGCTGCACCTGCGGCTGGGCGCGCTCACCCAGTTGGTGGACATGGACATGGAGTCCAACCTGCCCACCTACTTCAATTCCCTTTTGTTCTTCATCGGGGCGGCCCTGTTCTACCTGCACGGCCGTTCGGCAGCGCAACAAGCCCGTTGGGGCTGGTACTTGATGGTGGCCATCTTCATCTTCCTGGGCTTCGATGAGGGCTCGCAGATCCACGAGAAATTCGGCTCCTTCACCGTGCGCCTGCTGAACGGCAGCGACCTGGACCAAGGCACCTTGGCCTGGCTGCGCAACGGTTGGATCATTCCCTATGCCGTGGCGGTGATCGGCCTGGTGGCCACCTTGGGCCGCTGGTTCCTGCGCCTGCCACCGCGCCTGCGGCGCAGGCTGCTGATCGGCGGCGCGGTATACCTCACCGGGGCCATCGGCTTCGAGATGGCCGGCTCCAAGGTGGGTTGGACGCTCACCCCGCAGGACAGCGCGCAATTCCCGTGGATGCCTTGCGAGCTGTACAACGACCCTTCCTCCTGCTGGTTGTTCATGGAGCCGGCCTACATCTTCACCTGCACCATGGAAGAAACCCTGGAGATGGCCGGCCTGATCCTCTGCATCCACTACTTGCTGAAGGCCTTCGAGGAAAAGGGGCAACAGGTGGTGGTCGGTGTGGAACAAGCTCCCGGGCAACCTTAATCCAATGTTCGGACCACCTTTCCGGACGCGGTGCGCCTGAATTTGCGCAAGGCCGTTACCCGCCGCGGCATCTCATGGATGTCCAGCACCGTCAACAGTTCATTCAGCATGTCGTGGATCATCCCGGGGCCGTCCCCGGTCTCCAGCACCAGCATCACCGCCTCGCCGAGCGCGGGCTCCGGAAAGGCCATGAAGAAGTGCGGGTACGGGATCAGCCCGGCGGTGCGGGTTTCCAGCGATTCGGGATAGATCTTCTTGCCGCCGCTGAGGATCACGTTGTCAATGCGGCCCAACCATTGGAAGTGCCGTTCATCCTGTAGTTCCACCAGATCGTTGGTGATGTGTTGCTTTTGTGAAAGGTGCGGCGTGTGTACCACCAGGCAACCGTCTTCATCCTGTGCAAAGGCCACGTTCCCTATGGCCGTGTACATACGGCTCCGCTCCTTTCCGTTGATCTTGCGCAGGGCCACGTGCGTCACGGTTTCCGTGCTGCCGTAGCCTTGGTACACTTCGGTCCGCAACCCTTGCAAGTCCTCCTCCAACGCTTCGCTCACCGGCCCGCCGCCCAAGAGGATCGTATGAAACTGCTCCTCCACGCGGGCCCGATCCTCCTGGATGGCGCGGTGCAGTTGCAGCGGCACCATGGCCGTGAAGCGGAAGCGGTCGCGGCATTCGCCCAGGTTGTCCAGCACACTGCCGCGCGGATCGATCACGTGCAGGTCCAACCCCAGGGCCATGGCGCGCACCACCATCATTTTGCCCGCGATGTAGGCACAGGGAAGGCAGTGCAGCACACGGTCATTCTGCTGCAAGCCGAAGGTGTCTGCGGTAAGTCGTGCGCTGTGCACCAGGTCCGGGCGCGGAATGCGCATGCGCTTGGGCGGGCCGGTGGTTCCGCTGGTGGTGGCCTGCATGGACGCCCCACCGAGCATCATCAGCTCATTGATCAGCATGAACAGGTCCCTGCCCCACTCCGCCGCCTTCGGCCGTTCCGCCAGCCGTTCAACATGTTTGTACGCCTCCAGCGGGCCCAAGCGCTTGCCGTCCAGCACCAGCTCCTTGAATGCGCCTTCAATGGTGCGTGCATATTTCCGTTGCGCGCTCATGGCTCCAGGCGTTGCAGGTCCCAGGCTGTTTCCGGCAGGTAGCGCAAGCGGCCTTGCTCCACCGCCAGCGGGCTTGGGATATTGTCCGCATACACCTGCCCGGTGCCCAGTCCTTGCGGCACGTTAACCCCGAGCGTGGCGGTCCACTGTGCAATGGCATTGAGCCCGATGCTGCTTTCCAGCGCGGAGGTGATCCACCAGCCGATGCCGCGCGCCAGGGCCAGGTCGATCCATTCCTGTGCAGCGGCCCATCCGCCCACCAAGCTGGGCTTGATCACGATGAACTGCGGCTTCACGTTGTCCAGCAGGTCGGCCTTGGCGGCGGTGAAGTTCAGGCCGATGAGGTCCTCGTCCAGCGCGATGGGCACCGGGGAGTTGGCGCATACCTCGGTCATGGATTCATAGAGCCCCGGAGCCAAAGGCTGTTCGATGCTCTCCACGCCCAGTTTGGCCAATCGCTCCAGCACGGGCATCACATTGGCATGCGTGAAGGCCCCGTTGGCATCCACGCGCAGGGTCAGTTCCCGTGCGCTGAATGAGCGGCGCACCTCAGCGAGCAGCTCCATTTCATCATCGGTCCGCAGGGCTCCGATCTTCATCTTCACGCAGCGGTTGCCCGCTTCGATCTGCGCTTGGATCCGTTCGCGCATGGTGGCCTTGTCGCCCATCCATACCAGCCCGTTGATGGGGATGCCCATCCGTCCGAGCGTGAATTCCGACGGAAAAAGCACCTTGCTGCCGCTGGCGGCGAGGTCTTTCAGGCATTGCTCCACGGCGAAGCGCACGCTGGGCACGGCCACCAGGTCCGCATGTACACGCTGTTGCCAGTTGGAGGTGTCCGCACAGAGTTCGAGCAGCTTGGTGCGCACATCGGCCGGAAACTCCTTGCTGTGGCCGGGGAAGAGAGCGGCCTCACCGATGCCCTTCACCTCGGGGCGCTGATCGTCCCAGGCGATCAAGTACCACACGGCGCGCGTGTTGATCACCCCTTTGCTCGTACCCAAGGGGAAGCGCGGCGTGAGCGTGATCTCTTTCCAATCGGCGCAAAGCATCTATCCGGGGATCAACCCCAAAGAAAAGAGCAATGCCGTTACCAGGGTGGAAAGGGCCAGCACTTTCATCTGCGGGTCCAGCTCGCGCGGCACCGTGTTGCGCTGCACCGTGCGCAGGTGGCGGTCCAGCAGCACAAAGCCCAGTACGAAGGCCAGCTGCCACCAGCCGCGGAAGTGCAGCATGGTGAAGACCAGCAAACAGGCGAAGCCGCCGTAGATCAGGGCGGCGTGGTAGCGCTTGGCATTGGCGGTGCCCATGCGCACCGCCATGGTGCGCTTGCCGTTGGCGGCATCGCCCACCGCATCGCGCAGGTTGTTCAGGTTGAGCATGGCGGCGGACAACAGGCCGATGCCCAGCGCGGGCAGCACGGTGGCCGTCCGGAATTCGCTGGTATGCAGGAAACAGGTGCCCATCACCCCTGCCAGGCCGAAGAAGAGCACCACGCTGATGTCGCCCAAACCCGCATAGCCATACGGATTGCTGCCGAAGGTGTACTTCACGGCGGCGCCGATGGCCAGCAGGCCGAGCAAGAAGAAGCCCAGCGTGGTCGCCGTGAACCCCAGCGCCACCACGATCAAGCCGATGCCCGAGGCCAAGGCCAGCCCGCCACAGACCCATAAGGCCCGTTTCATGGCAGCCGGTGCAATGGCACCGCTCTGCACGGCGCGTTGCGGACCCACGCGGCTTTCATCATCGGTGCCATGCTCATGATCGCCCAGGTCGTTGGCCAGGTTGCTCAGCACCTGCAGCAAGATGGCGGTGAGCAGCGCCAGCCCGAACACGGACCAGCGAAAGCCGTGGAAGAACTCGGCCAGCGCGCTGCCCGTGATGATGCTGCTCATGGCCAAGGGCAGCGTGCGGGGGCGAAAGGCATGGAGCCAATGCTTCATGGATGCTCCGCAATGCGCAGAGGCTGCAAAGGAAAGCGGTAGGTTCGCTTGTCCATCAAGGTCTCCGCTTCGGGCGGAAGACCCAGATGGGCCGGTTGGGCGGTCAATCCCGCCGAAGCTGCTCAAAGTACCCGCGCAATTGTTGCGGCGAGAGCAAAGGGTCGGTGGTGATGAGCAGTACGGCAGGCTTGTCGTGCGGCTTGTACAGAGCTTCCATGCCAGCCTTCAGCGAAGCTTCATCCCGGGCGGTGTAGCACGGCAGCCCGTAGCTCTTCACCAACGCGGGGATGTCGCGGCCATGGGGCGATTCGAACCAGGGCAGCAGCTCCGGATCCTTGTCCGGCCCGGGGATGAAGCGGAAGATGTTGCCGCCGCCGTTGTCGATCACGATCACCTTCAGGTGCGGCGAAAGGTGCTTGTTCCAGAACGCGTTGCTGTCGTAGCAGAAGGCCACATCGCCGGTGATGAGGGTGGTGGTGTTCCCGGAGGCGAAGGCGGCGCCCACGGCGGTGCTGGTGCAGCCATCGATGCCGCTGGTGCCGCGGTTGCCGAAGAAGCGCAGTCTGCGGGTGCGTTCGAAGAGCTGGGCATAGCGCGCGGCGGTGCTGTTGGCGAGGTGTACGTCGCTGCCTTCGGGGATGTGGCCCAACAGTGCCTCGAACACGGTGAGGTCGCAGAAGGGGGTGTTCTTCAGCAGGGCCTGGTGCCGTTCACGCATGCGTTGCGCCACCATGCGCCACGCTTCGCCATAGAGGCTTTCGTTGGGCTTCACCTGGTTTTCCAACTGGGCGAAGAAGATGTGGGGCTCCACCGCGAGATGGTGCGTGAGGCATTGGAACGTGTCCATGGCGCCACCGGCATCCACGTGCCAGTGCTGCGCAGGCTGCCACTGGCGCAACAAGACCTTGATGCGCTTGCTGACGATGGCGCCGCCGAAGGTGATCAGCACTTCGGGCTTCAGGTCGGTGTCATTGCCTGCGCGAATGCCCTCCAGGGTGCGGTCGATGCAGGTGATGAAGGCGGGATCGTCCAAGTTGGAGGTGGCCTCGGTGAGCACGGTGACTTGTGGCAGTGCGGCGAGTTTTTGCAACTGCGCCTTCATGCCTTCGCCCCAGATGCCTTGGCCCGCAAGCACCATCACCTTGAGCGAAGAGGACAGCTGCTGCGCCCGCCAGCCGCGGTCGGGCAACAGGAAGGCTTCCACGGGCACGGGCGCCACGATGCGCGGATCACCATTCACTTCGGTGGTGCCGTACAGCGGTTCCTCGAAGGGCACGTTCACCTGCACGGGCCCGGCCACTGGCACCAGCGCGGCGTTGATGGCCTCGTTGACAAGGCGATTGCAGTGCCAATTGGAAAGTTCGTCGGCGGCGCGCGGCAGTTGTACGCTGGCGCGCAGGTGGGGCCGCAGCACATCGCGCTGGCGGATGGTCTGGCCTTCGCCCTGGTCGGTCCATTCCTGCGGGCGGTCGGCGCTGATCACCAGCAGGGGGATGCGTTGGTAGAAGGCCTCGGCAATGGCTGGTGCGTAGTTGAGCACGGCGCTGCCGCTGGTGCAAATGAGGGCCACGGGTGCGTGCAGCTGCTGCGCGATGCCGAGGGCGAAGAAGGCGGCGCTGCGCTCGTCGATCACTTGCAGGCAGCGGATCTCCGGCCTGTTGTTGAAGGCGATCACTAAGGGCGCATTGCGTGATCCGGGGCTGATCACGGCGTGGCCGATGCCTTTGGCGGCGCAGAGCGCGGCCAGCTCCGCGGCGGCGAAATGGTCGGAGGTGCGCATGCGCTACTTCACGGCTTCCGGTTGCTCCAGCAGGTCCAGCCATGTGCGGGCCTTGCGTTCCGTTTCGGCCCATTCCAGTTCCGTGTCGCTTCCGGCGGTAATGCCGGCGCCCACATACAACTGCATTTTGCCCGGCACGGCATGCAGGCAACGCAGGTTCACGAAAAGCTCGGTGGGGCCGTCCGCGTTCCACGGACCCCAGAAGCCGGTGTAGAGCGCGCGTTGGTGCCGTTCGTGCTGGTTGATGAACGCGCGGGCCGCCCCGGTGGGCGCGCCGCACACGGCCGGCGTGGGGTGCAGGGCCAGCACCAGTTCGCCGAGCAGGCAATCACCGAGATCGGCCTCGAGCACCGTGTGCAGGTGGGCCACGGGCCCGGCTTTCAGCACTTCCGGCCCGCGCACGGTGATGTGGCGCAAGTCCATGCGGGCGAAGGTGGCGTGCACGTGGGTCATCACCTGTTCCTGCTCATCCAGTTCCTTCCCTCCCCAGCCGGACAAGCGCTCCGGCACGGCATCGGAAGGTCTTGTGGCGGCCAAGGCATCCACGCGCACATGGTCCAGTTCCTCGTGCACCAGGCGTTCCGGCGAGGCGCCCAGCCAAAGGCCGTGTTCCGGCGTGAAGGCCATGGCCACGAAAGCTTGTTGATGGGCCTCCGCTGCTTGGATGAACAGTGCAGGCAAGCGTTCGGTCTCCAAGGGTGCTTCCAACACGCGCGACAGCACCACCTTGTTCAGCTCCTTGGCCTGGCAGGCGCGCCTGGCGGTTTCCACAGCAGCGATGAAATCCGCCTTGGCCGTGGCTTCTGTAGCCAGCAACACTTCGGTGCCGGTGCCTTCGCATTCATCGAGGCGCGCAATGTCCGGGTCGATCTCCGCGAAGGTGAGCTCTACATCCGCGCGGATGAACGGCACCACCCCACCGGGCACCGCAAACGGGGCCACCAGAAAAACCTGGTTCAGGCCCAGCAGCAGGGTGCCGTCCACGGTTTCGAGGCCGGGATTGCGCTGCGCCCACAGTTGCACCGGTTTGCCGGGAATGCGGAACGCCGCGAAGGTGAGCTTCTTTTCAAGGCACTTGGCCAACGCGTTGTGCAAGGCGCTTTCGCTGCTCATGGCTTGTTGATCACGAGGTTGGTGAGCCTGCACACGGCAATGAGCGCGCCTTCCTCATTGTGAACGCGGATGTCCCACACGTGCATGGTGCGGCCCTTGTGCAACACCGTGCCGGTGGCCGTTACACTGCCGGCACGGACACCTTTGAGGTGGTTGGCATTGAGCTCCACACCCACCACCGCGTGCTTTTCACGGTCGATCAGCAAGGCCGAGCCCACGCTGCCGAGCGTTTCGGCCAGGGCCGCGGTGCCCCCCCCATGCAAGAGGCCCATGGCCTGCTTGGTGCGGTGGTCCACTGGCATGGTGGCGGCAAAGGTGCCCGGCGCACTGGGCACGAAGGTGATCCCGAGCCCTTCCACCATGGTGTTCTTGCGCCACGAATTGGCCAGGGCCAGCTCTTCCTGGTTGAACATGGCGCGAAAGTAGCTTTGGCGCCTGGCAGAACTTTACCTGCACGCATGATGGGCACGGAGGAAAACCGGAGAAAGCGCTTGTTGCTGGTGGAGGATGAGGAATCCCTGCGCTCCACCCTGCGGATGAACTTTGAACTGGAGGGCTACGACGTGACGGCCGCCGTGCGCGGGGGCGAGGCGCTTGAACGCATCCGTGGCGCTCGCTTCGACGGCATCGTGCTGGACGTGATGCTGCCCGATGTGGACGGCTTCACCATCTGCGAAACGGTGCGCCTGGAGGGAGACCGCACCCCGGTGCTCTTCCTCACCGCCCGCACCAACGCTGCGGACCGCGTACGGGGCCTGCGCACGGGCGATGACTTTTTGGCCAAGCCCTTCGACCTGCAGGAGCTGCTGTTGCGCGTGGAAAAGCTGGTGGCCCGGGCACCGGAAGGCACTGCCGCCCCGTTGCCCGCCCAATACACCTTTGGCAGCAATACCGTGGATTTCGGCACCTACGAGATCATGGGGCAACGCGGCCTGAAAAAACGCTTGACCCAACGCGAAATGCTGCTGCTGCGCCTGCTGACCGAGCGGGCCGGGGAGGTGGTGTCACGGGAAGAGATCTTGCAGAAAGTGTGGGGCTATGACGTGTTCCCCACCACCCGGACCATCGATAATTTCATTGTGGCCTTCCGGAAATATTTTGAGGTTAACCCGCACGATCCCAGGCACTTTCTTTCCGTACGGGGTGTCGGATACACGTTTCACCCCTGAAATTACCCTGCGCAGAGGCAACCCCTCGTACGGGCCGCCGTCTTAGGTACAGATCGACGGTTCTTCCTAGATCTGGTTCCTAATCCTTGCAGGTTTACCGCCAGGGGTCCAATTCGGACCCCTGACCGGTTTTATAGGGGCAAGCCGCATGCGCGGGTTGCCTCCGGACGATCAGGGCTCATCCGCCAGGCAGAACCTGCAGTACTTGCTCTTGGGATCGTGCACCAGGGCCTTGCCGGGGTCCATCATGTCGTTGATCAAGGCGGTGAAGAGCACTTCCATGGGTTCCAACCGAGCCCGGTCAATGAGGTCCGACCCCTGCACGCGAAGGAGCACGGGCTCGCTGCTGTCCACCTGTTGCAGGGGCATGAGCCCGGCTTGCACGGCAACTTCGCCGGGGTGTTCCCTCAAGTAAAGCCAAGCGTACACCAGGAGCTGCACGGCATATCGGCTTTTCTCCGTAATGGTCGCGGGGTCCAGGCCATCGAGCTTCAGGGCATTGGCATCGATCTTCCCGGATTTGAGGTCCAGGATGCGCAGGGTGCCGTTGCAGCGGTCCACGCGATCCAGGCGGCCTTGCAGGTGCACGGGCGAGCCAATGGCCTTGGCGGCCAACGCCAGCGGATGCTTCATGGCGGCCTCCTGCTCCAGCACGGTGATCACCGCACCGCTGCGCAGGAGGGCCGCCTCGCTGCGCAAGAAACGCTGGGCTGCACGCACGGCCATGTGCACTTGCAGCAACGGCTGGCCGCTGCGCAGGGAATCCGTGCCCGCGCCCTTGGCCAGTTCGTGCCGCAACAGGGCTTCCATGCTCATTGCGCCGTGCTCCAATGCCTCCGGCTGCAAGGGCCGGCCCATCAACGGGGCATATACGGCCTCCACGGCGCTGTGCATCGCCTCGCCCAGTACGTTGGCCGCGATGCGTGCCCCGTGGACATCGGTTTCACGAAGGCGGAGCACTTGTTTGAAATACAGGTCCAACGGGCACCGCAGCCAGTCGCCCAAGGCGGAAGGCGAGAGGCCCTTTTCCAAGCGGTTGCGCAAGGCGGCAAGCAAGGCTTCGTCCTTGCGAACGACCACCTGGGCCTCCGAAGGCCTCGGCATAGGCAAATGCAGGTCCATGCGCCGGGGCTGGTCGGCACGGCCGTGGAGCAGTTCATGGCCGAGCTGCAGGATGAAGCGGCTGGGCCCTGCGGGCCCGGTGGCCTCTGCACCTTCGGGCCACACCAAGGTGGCTTGGCGGCAGCGCTGCAGCATGCGCAGGAAGTTGTAGGCCTGCACGGCATCCTGATCCGCGCGCAGGGGCATGCCGTGCGCGCGCCGCAGCTCGAAGGGAATGAAGGAGCGCTCCCGGGCGGCGCTGGGCAAGGTGCCCTCCTGGGCTCCGAGCAGGATCAGCCGGTCGGGGTCCAGGGCGCGGGCCTCCAGCATGCCCATGACCTGCACGCCGGCCAGGGGTTCGCCGAAGAAGCCGATGCGGGTTGCGGCCAGCAGCTTGCGGAACAGGATGGCATAGGCCTCGTGGTCGACCTCATGGGCGTAGCGGCCCAGCAGGAGGTGGATGCGGTGCAGCACGTGCGACGCTTGGAAGAGCTGCTCCGTGGCAAAGGCATCGCCGGCCACGGCCTGCCGGGCCCATGCCAGGGCATGGGCGGAAATGGCGGGCATCCGGCCTGCTGCATCCGCCACCTCCTCAAAGCAGGCCACCGCATGCTCCGGCAACCCGTGCTGTTCCAAAATGGCACGCACCTCGGCGGCGGCGACGTGCATGCGGCTGCGTTCGCGCAGGGCGGCCAGCGCCTGGGCCAAAGGCTGTGCAGCGGCCCCCTGTTGCAAAAAGGGATGGCCCAGGAACCGCTCGAGGTCGGCCAGCAGGAAGCCCGCGCCGGTCGTGTGGCGGGCGTGCAGCCGGTGGAGCGCATCGAGGTACGCGCCCACAGGCAGGCGCGCCACGGGCAGCCCCATGGTGATGTTGAGCGGGCCGATCTCCAGCGGCAGGGCTTCCAGCAACGGCTGCAGCAGGCTTTCATCGGCCAGTACCACGGCGGTGTTGGCGCGCTCCTGCGGTGTGGACTGCCCGAGCAGTGCAGCGGCGCACCAAGCTTGTGCGGCATCGTTGGGGGTGCGCACGGTTTGCACGTGCAGGCCCCCCGCATCAAGGCCTCCGCTGGCAGGCACGGCTCCCTGGCCGTAGCGGCCTATGAATTCGCGCAGATGGGTGCCGGCTTCCTGCTCCGGCCGGTCCAGGTAGTAGCGGTCGGCGTCCCAGGCCAGTTGCGCGGTACCGCGGTCCACAAAGTGCTGCACCATGGCCTGCTGGGCGGGGTCCAGGGCGTTGAGCCCGGCGAACCACACCTGCTTCCACGGCTGCGGGTGCCCGCGCAGACGGGCCACGGCGGTGCGTTCGATCAGGCCGGTGGTGCCGGCCCCGATCTGCAGCAGGCGCTCGTTCAAGGCAGCATGCAGCTTGCCCACCATGGCCCAGAAGCGCACCATGCGGGTTTGGCCCTCGCTGAGGGGGTCGTTGTTGAAGGTCCACTCGATCTGCTCCCAGTGGCGCAGGTCGCGGTAGTAGCTCTCCAGGGGCACCAGGTGCGCGTCGGCCTCGCTGATGTCCGCCAGGGTGGTGCCGCCCCACTGAAGGAACTCGCCCAGGGCCTGTGCCTTCTCCCCCTCTACCGATCGGTAGGCCCCATAACCTTCAAAGAGCAGTTCCTCGGTGGCCAAGGGGCGCAGGCCGGAGAGCTCCTCCATGAAGCTGGCCAGGGTGAACACCTGGGGGCTCCACAGCGCCCGGCCCGATTCCTCGGCCAGCCACTTGCGCAGGTACAGCCCGGCGCGCTGGCTGGGCAGCACCACCGCAACGTCCTTCAGGGCAGTACCGTGCATCTGCAGCATGGCACGGGCCACCTGTTGCAGGAAGGGAAGCGTGGTTGCGGGCATTGGGTGCGGCCTGGCCGATCTTTGCGCAAAGTAGCCTTCGATGGAACAACCGCGCTTCCCGCAGTACCGCCGCAGTGCCAACGGGCTCAACTGGTACCGCATCGACTCCGACCTCACCCTGGTGGAAGTGCAGCGCATCGGCAGGCGGTACCTGGTGCATCGCCTACAAGCTGCGGCCTATCCCGAAAAGGTGCGCATCATGGCCTTGCTCGCCATGGAAAACGGGCATGTGGAAGCTTGCCCCGCCGAAGAAGTGGAACGGCTGCTGGAAGCAGCGGGCTGACCATTTCGGAACACAGCGCCCCGACCGGGGCCAACCCGGTTCCACGGCCCTTTTCCGGTCCGTCCGCTTGGCCGGGCAACCCGAAGAAGTATATTGGTGTCCTTCTAACGCATGCGCGCCCTTCTGTTCACGTTGTTGCTGGCCTGTGGCCTGAACAGCTTTGCCACGCACATCCTGGGCGGCGAGATGTACTACACCTACTTGGGCAACGACGACTACCAGGTGACGCTCCGCCTTTATCGCGACTGCGGGCCGGACAATACCAACAACACCGCGCTGGACGCCACGGCGGCCATTGGCATTTTCAGCAGCGCGGGCGTGTTGATCAATACCGTGCACTTCAACCTGCCCATGGAGGTGAACTTGGCGGTGACCACCTCCAACCCGTGCCTTACCGCACCGCCGAGCATCTGCACGCGGGAGGGCGTGTACACCGGGGTGATCCACTTGCCCTCGGGCACCGGCGGCTACATCCTGGCCTACCAGCGCTGCTGCCGCTCGCCGTCCATGGTGAACCTGCTCAACCCGGGCCAGCAGGGCATGACCTGCACGGTGACAGTGCCCGACCCGGACGTGAACGGCCCCAACAGCTCACCTGCGTTTGACGATGACCCGCCCATGGTGCTCTGCCTGGACCAGACCACGGCGCTGACCCAGTTGGCCACCGACCCCGACGGCGACTCGCTGGCCTATGCCATGTGCGCCCCGCTGCAGGGCGGCGACAACGTTTTTAATGTGATCCCCGACCCGCCGGCGCCACCGCCTTACGCATCGGTGGTGTGGGGACCGGGCTACTCCACCAACAACCAGTTGGCATCCAACCCGCCGGTGGATTTCGGGGTGGACAACGGCGTGCTCACCATGCACCCCACCGCCATCGGCAACTTCGCCGTGAGCCTGTGCGTGCACGAATACCGCGATGGCGTGCTGATCAACACGGTGATCCGCGACTTCCGCTTCCTGGTGGTGGCCTGCGCCCAAGCCATCATCTCCGACTTTGCCGAACAGCAGGAACACTGCAACGGGCTGGGGGTGCAGATGGACAACCAGAGCAGCGGCACCACCTCCTTCCTGTGGGACTTCGGCGTATCGGGCACGCTGGCCGACACCTCCAGTGCGGAGAACCCGCAGTTCACCTTTCCGGCACCGGGCACCTACACGGTAAGCCTGATCGCCAGCCCCGGATGGCCTTGTGCCGACACGGCGTTCCACACCTGGACCGTGTATGATCCCTTGGCCGTGGCCTTCGTGCCCCCGCCCATCCGCTGCCCGGACCAACAACCCGTGGAGCTGTCGGTCTTCGGCAACTTCGACTCCACCGCCACCTTCTTGTGGGACGTGGGCACCGGCACTGCGCCCGACCTCACCGGCCAAACGGTGCATGTGGACTGGACGGACCTGGGCAGCCATGCCGTGAGCGTGGCCGTGACCTCGAACGGCTGCGATGCGGGCTACACCGATACTGTGCGCATCTTCCCCCTGCCCGAGCCATTGTTCCTGGCGGACACCAGCGCCTGCCAGCCGCTCGCCCTGCAGTTCAACAACACCTCCACCGCCTGGACGCCCATGCAGTACCTGTGGCAGTTCGGCGACGGCAGCACCAGCACGGACAGCCTGCCGCAGCATACCTACACCACCCCGGGCACCTATGATGTGAGCCTCACCGTGGCCACGGATTCGGGCTGCATTGCCGCGCGCACCCGCACCCTGCAAGGGGCGGTCACCGTTTGGCCGCAACCGGTGGCCGCCTTCACCGCACTGCCCTCGGTGACCACCGTGCTCTTCCCCAAGGTCACCTTCAGCGACCACAGCACCGATACCGAGCACTGGGACTTCCTGGTGGAAGGCATCCATTACGACACCACGGACTTCGTGCACACCTTCAGCGATGCGGGCTGGTACACGGCATTGCTCACGGCAACCAGCGGCCAGGGCTGCATGGACACGGCCACCGTGCGCGTGTTCATCGGCGATCACCTCTTCTTCGCGCCCACGGCCTTTTCGCCCAACGGCGACGGCCACAACGAGATATGGAAGCCCAGTGTAAAGGGCGCGCGCCAGTACCAATTGGACGTCTTCGACCGCTGGGGCCACCTGGTATTCAGCACCACCGATCCCTCCAAGGGCTGGGACGGCAAGGATGCCATGCCGGGCATCTTCTCCTTCAAGGCCTGGCTTACCGAGTACGGCCCGCTGGAACGGGAATACAACGGGAGCTTCGTGCTGATCCGGTAACACAGGCAGGCCTGCACCGGCCAAACCGTTGCCCTTCCACACATACCTGATCGTGGCCGAAGGACGGCCTACTGTTGGGCCGGTGGATCAACCGCTCCCTTGGACCTGTATATCCACGCCACGTTCCTGACCTCGGTCAGGTGCACACCCAAGGGAGAACAGTAGTTTTGCCCCGAACCTTACCATGAAGGACCATTCTAAATGAGAAAATCAGACCTTCTGAAACCCTTACTGGTAGCGGTTTTCGCAGCCCCCCCCCGCTGAACCCCTTGGTGGGAGCGGGTTTGCTGATGGCACAAGATAACTTGTGGGTAAACTCCGGCTCCGGGCAGTTGCTGGACTTCAACACCGGCGGGGTGCAGGCAACGGCCAGTTCGTATGCCACTATGGCCTACGGCTTTAAGGCCACCCCGGACAAGGCCTACCTGAGCATACGGGATGCGGTGGGCAAGGAGCTCCAACGGCTTCCGATACAGGCAGCCGAAGGCCAGACCGTGTGGGACACCCGAAGCATTTCCCCCGGTGCCTATACCGTTGAACTGGTGAACGGCGGACGGACCTTGGGCACCGCTAAACTGATCGTTAAGCGATGAACTGGCGCATAGTTGCCGTGGCGACCCTGGGGGCCGCCACGGTGGCTGCCGCCCAGCAGCCCTTCGACCTGGACCCTAGTTTCCATTTTCCCGTGCAGACCATAGCAGTAGGCGATGTGTTGGAGCGGCCAGACGGGAATATCATCATGTCGGGTAACTTGAGGTATCCTACATGGGACACCCAATGCTCTGGTTTATTGCTTGCACCAAACGGCGCGATCATACCCAGTCCGGCAGGGCAACCCGCCTGGTACAATCCAATGGGCGGTAGAATCGTTCCATGGGGAGATGATATGTTCTATGTGGAAAATGGAATGAGCTTACGCCGGTTTTGGATGGATGGTACGCGGGATATTTCCTTCCAGAATCCTCCGGACCCTCGTTTGGGCGGAGGCCAATGGGGTGATTTCCACATCTTCCCGGACGGTCGGATCCTGTTGGCGGGCAACTTCACTCTATGGGACACGTTGCACGGATACATGGGCTGGCAGTACGGTCTGGTCTGGCTTAATACCAACGGGAGCTTGGACACTACCCGCATCCACCGCTCCATCGGTGGGCCCAACGGGGCCTTTGAGCACATCAAGCAAATGCCGGACGGCAAGTTCCTGCTCAGCGGCGGCTCCGGGTTTTTTGAAGGGGTGCCCGTGGAAGGCATGTTCCGCGTACACAGCGATGGCTCGCTGGACACCAGCTTCCAGGTACCACCCATCGATGGTTGGACCGAGAGCGGTGGTTTTCTGCCCCAGCCTGGAGGCAAAGCCCTTGCTTATGGACGTTGGCATTTCGCCGGTTCTCCGGATACCGTGGGTTTGGTGCGCTTCCTGCCCAACGGTCAATTGGACCCCACCTTCAATAACAATTTGAATTTTGGCTCTGCCCATGCCAATATGCCCTATGCACATGATCCCATGGTAACCCATGTGGAACCCATTGGCGACAATATGCTTGCCATTACGGGGTATTTCGACCGCATCAATGGCGAGGTGCATGGCGGCATTGCCATGCTCGATACGGCGGGCAACGTGTTGCCGGGCTATTTTGAGGGCAGCGGCTGCGGGGGGTTTAATGACCAGATCATCAACCCCACGTGGTACCAAGGCATACTGGGCATTGAACCCGCACAGGATGGCGGCTACTTCATCTACGGCGCCTACCGCGGCTACGATGATGGCACCACGAACGACCCAAGCCAGCGGCTCTTGAGCAAATTGTACG